>JGI24159J19872_10005583_pt1 | contig 16284 bp, 14 predicted proteins | sample Ectturendosymbi4_FD_19872 | JGI IMG/M metagenome (IMG submission 19872) | reverse complement strand
ACACGTTGAGAGCCGGTCTACGGTATATTCGTACTTCGATTTCGGCCTAAAAAACAGCAATTTTTGGTTGCCTTACCAACGCCCTAGCTCCTCCGCCAATTGCGCTAGAGAGCTCAGTCGAAGGTTTTGTGTGGCCCAGTTGAGGTTTTCGCTCTAGTAAAAGTATCTTACATCAGGTTTTTTTAAGGAAATTCTAGGTACCCAGTATGGACATGTAGGGACCTGATCATAATTTTCTCTGATTCTAGGGACCCGCTTTTAAATTCTAAGGACCTGAATTGGGTCCCTAAAACACCTTGAAAAAACCCTGCTTATATACTAACAACCTGTCCTTTTTATATTCTTTAATTTGACATTTTTGATGCAGGTTGTCCTCAGTGACATTTTATCTTGTCTGTTACCATTGCAGTTGTGATTCGAATGCTTTCAGTACAATTGCTTAAGCTAAGTTAAGTTTGATAAGATCAAAGTAAGCCATTCAATGTGCAGCCCTCATTAATATGTCATACAACATGCGGCTCTGGTTGAGATAGTGACATTATTTTTGGCCCAGTAAGCCATTTTGGTTGGACATAGCTGGTTTAGACATACTGAGAACGGTAAAAGTAGAAGGCAGTGGGGTTTATATCACTTACAATTAGCACATGGCATGCTTAGATTATTTTGTATTAAATTATGTAAGCCTATATGGTGACCCATTTGTGCCATGCAATTTTTTTGTTATAATGTTTATAAATCACATTATTAAAAAAAATATATTTTTTTGATCAAAAAAGTGTTAGTTTTGAAAAAAATCATTCCAAATTGCAAATTCTTTGCAATTGAAAAAATTTTCTAGATTATTTCTCAGTATGGTGGTATTGTGTGTTCATTTGTTCTTTGCTTGTTTGCGCCAAGTATATATATATATTGTTGTTCTTCGCGCACATCCCATTCATGGTGAATCACATTTAATGCAATGCCAACGGAGAGGTTGCAACAACATCCCCTCCTTTTTACAACGAACCACACCGTTCGCACGTTCTTTTTGTGAAGGTCTCACATGACACGACCTTCACACCCTGGTCACAGCACCATTTTGTTGCGGCTCAGAAAGCCCGAGTGGCATGTACGCAAAGCTTCGCACTGTGGCTGCAAGCAACAATAGAGTTCACCTGATGAGATCACTCTCGTCATCACAGTTAGCAAGCACAATCAACTGTTCACCAGGTTCACAAGCATTATTACAGGTCACTCACCAAAATCACTCCATCGGGATTACTCTATTATTGCTTGTTTGCGCCATGTATATATATTGTTGTTCTTCGCCGACATCCTGTTCGTGGTGAATCATACATTCAACGCAACGCCACCAGAGAGGTTACAACAGCACCACATATATATGAGTGTTATTCTTTTCACACATCCCATTCATGGTGAATCACATATTCAGCACAATGCCAACCGAAAGGTTGCAACAGTGGATAGGTATCATAAGGGTCACATGTAATACTAGACTACAAGTATTATGAAAGGTCTTCAAGCATGTTTGTAATGAAACTTGTAGCATACCATGTTATACAGTTCTGTAGAGTTTTTAACTTAAGTGCAAATGATGGTTTTCCCCTGAATTAGATAGGCTATAATTGTGACAGTTGTTGCAGTAAATGTTCTCCGACATGAATAAAATGCTTGCGTACCATTTTGCAGAACTTCATGGAGTTATAGTCTATGATTCCTGAAGTTACGCTTACTAATATTTTTGCCAACAAACTCAGAGCAGGTCTAAGAGAGATGCCAGTAGAGTCTGCAGACCCAGCTGCTTTTGCACTTGACTGCATTTTAAAGGACCTCCCATGGAAAAACTTGTTTTAATGTAAAGCAATGTTATGAAATTATTTTTTCATTGCTCAACTTGTTTGGAGCCGTACTGGAATAAATTATGTGAGAGCTATCGTTGATAAGTTACATATTTATAGATCGGTAGCAATGTTATACAAAATCTGTCTGCCAGTGATCTGCATGTGGTCAAATTCTGGTAAAAAAATCTGTCTACCATTGATCTGCATAGTGGTCATATTCTGGATAATCTTCTATGTATGCTACATTAGCATGGCATATCACCAAACTTCAATGGGAAACACTTTGTTGGCGTAGTTGGGTGCAGTACTGGTAAAATAAATTTAGTGGAGAAATGTTTTGTATTGCAGATGATTTTTTTCATGAAGAAAATGTTTTCTTGTGACAAGCATTACTTTTTGCTTTACAATTTTTTCACTATTTTTTTCAGTTTATTAAGTGATGCTTTTTAAATTATAACAAAATTTTGCATAGTGCCAGCAGGTCATTATAAACCCGTGGAGTCATACTTGATACATACTGAAGTGATAAAAATCAAAGGAATTGGAGATGTCAATATTTGTTATTTCAATGACAATGGACTGAATACATTTCATGGTTATAGAAACATAAAAAAAGCTTTATTTTATGGATAATCTGCAGCTAAGTTGTTCATAGTTCATTTTGAAAAATTCAGTGGAACACCAATAGCACTTATTATTCCAAATCCTGTTGCCTGTAATTTTTGCAAGCCTGTCACATTCATGGTGCTAGTGACATCAACTTCGTGGTTTCGTGTTTCAGCAGCATTTTTAGCTTTGGATCTGACTTAAGTCCTGACTTTGTACATTTAAAAGATAAAAAAATCGCAAGACATTTGTGGTGGTGTATTTACAGAACTGATAACAACGGAGGTTGAGGAGGGTAAACAGATCCAGAATTTAGATTTGCACTTTTTAAGAACCTAGCAAAGCATGGTAAATGTATATTTTCTGAATTTGTTGGCAAAAAAACACCCGCATTGCAGGCATCAGTTAACTAAATTGATACTGTTAGAGTATCACAGCTATGATGAGGGAGATTGCTATAAATAATTGAAGACAGGCCAAACCAATGTGCTGTTATGTGCACTAGTAGTGCTTAGAAATTTCTATCGTCACGTAACTTTTATGTGCAGTGATTAATGATGACACTGATTTTGTCTTTCGTTTGTTTTTATTAGGTCGTCTTTTTTGGGCGGACAAGTAATGGAAAGAGCTCCGTAATTAATGCCATGCTTTGGGACAAGATTTTACCCAGCGGTATAGGACATACGACGAATTGTTTCTTGTCTGTTGCTGGATCCAACGATGAGAACAACGAAACCGACGGAGGCGCTTACCTTTTATGTAGTGGTTCCAACGAACGACGGAATATCAAAAGTGTCACCCAGCTCAGTCATGCATTAAGCGAAGAAAGCATGTCCTGTGATAGTCTAATACAGGTTGATACGAAAATGTGTTTTCACGGTCTGTTTTGTGTTAAATGAATTTGGTCGGCTGGGTTTTTTCAATGGAAGATGTACAGCGAGTGGGCAATGTGAGGCTGCGCCGAAAGTCCCTTGCTTGTTGTGGCCATAAATCTTGTTTCAATTTCTCAGTGTGCCGATTTCCAGTTTGCTGATCGTCCAAATGTATAACAGTGAGTTTAATCAATTTTAGTTTTTGGAAAATTTGTTTGAATACATACATTTATGGAAGGACTGGAGATTAAGGTGATGCAACTCTCACCGTATTGTTCACACTTATTTGCAATTCGACGGTTTCATTTCAACCTCAAGGCTGTTATTGCTCAGTGATACTTCGCACAATCGTTGTTTTGCTTAGTTGCAATTTTCTGATATGTTTCTTTTTTGTGTGGTAGTTGGCAAGTGCTTTCAATACCATAAAACATAGGTTAAAACCGGTTACTTTTCGCACTTATACAGGTATTCTGGCCCAAACGAAAATGTGCTCTGTTGAAGGATGACCTCGTCTTGCTCGACAGCCCGGGAATCGATGTCAGTTCTGATCTAGATCATTGGATTGATAAGTATGGCTGGATTGATAATCATGACTGGAGTGATAAATAACATTACCAAACGCCCTTATCGGCCCCGTGAACAGTTGCGTAATTGTCATAGCCTGTGCTCCCGCTAGCCGATGCGAGTGACAGCAATACCGTTTGCGTACGGCAACGCATCTGCTGCTGCTAACATGCTCAAGAGAGTCGTGGTGGCCGACTGAGTGATATGATTCACTAACCACCAACAGGTACTGTCTTGACGCGGACGTCTTCATCCTGGTGGCCAACGCCGAGTCAACCCTGATGCTCGCTGAGAAAAACTTCTTCCACAAAGTGAACGAGCGCTTGTCGAAACCGAACATATTCATCCTGAACAATCGCTGGGACGCTTCGGCCTCCGAGCCGGAACTAATGGAACAGGTAAAAATTTCGCTAATACCGATAAGAATCTTTAGAAGCCTGAAAAAATGGCAGAGACCACGGGTGCGACAAGCTTAACATTGTGTAAAGCGCAGAAGTGCAGATTATCGAAGATTTTTGTGATGAAACCAAACGATGGCCTATTTTAAACGCATGTTATCGGCATACATTGTCTCACACGGACTCAACGTTGCACAAAGGGGCGTATCGAGGAGAAAGCCTGTCACACAATATCCCGGTCGCCGAATCACTGGGGAGCGCCGAAAAGTCCCGAATACTTCAATACAGTACATTTGTTCCGGAAAGACAGGTTCAAACATGGGGCGCCAAACTTGTTTCTTCCCCCGGCGCCATCTAACCTCGGTGCGCCCTGATTGGACAAAAAGTGCATCAGGCATTTTTAACTCGGACAGGCGTGCAATCTGCTTTGCTGCGACCGTATCTGTCGATGGTCGCATTTTGCTTCACGCGCATGCGACAGAACGCATAGTTAAACGGTTGATTGGTTGATCTGCATCACTGAATATTGGCGTCTTGCCTGATTGGTTCCCTTGCCAGTCACCCCTGTCAACGGTCCGTGCGACGATTGTTGCAGTTCAGAAACGTGATCGTGTTTCTGCCTGAAAAGCTGAATTGCACGCGAGCGACTAAGTCGCGGACGGTCGTGGCAAAAACAGAGGCTTGTCAATTTTTCCAACGACATTACTCAATCCATGTCGTTGCGCGATGAACTGCTGGAAATCGCACTCCTTTGAAGCAGATCATCTTTTTCGATGAAGTCCCTTCACCGATCCTCGTAAGCGGCGTTGCAGACGTTCATATCCCCACGTCGTTAATATAGATTATAGACATTTTGTTATTTTCTGTAAACGTCGCCGCCCCTTCTGCCAGCTTTTGCAATGCTGAATAAGCAAACCTGTGTCTGACAACTGCGCAGCTAAATGACATGAATCTAAATAAGCTTTCATCAGGTTGACACCACTGATTGTCAACGCAAGCTTTGGTGTCCTTGACATATAATGGCATCACTTCAAGTTCTTAGCGCCGTGAAGTAGTGCACAGTGATCCAGTCTGCTGTTGAAACGTCATGGCTGATTACATTAGCTGCTGCCGTGGGCATCATTTTGACAATAAATAAATGTGAGAGGCGAACCGGAAGAAGCAATTTGGAACACCAGTTGCAACTGACCCCGAACTGGTCGTTGTTGCCAGGCCCGAAGGTCTGGCACCTGTTGTTCCATCTTCTTGACGACGCAAGAAAGTTTGCGCTAGCGTGCTGAAAAAGTAGTTTTTCCTAAACTCATCCAACATGGAAAGCCATACTATAAAATGCTATAATCACAACCTAAACAATTTATCCGACAACGAAGCTAATAACCCTTCGTGACAAACCACTTGAGGTGGGACCGTCAATAAATTATCTAAATTCTAAACCTTGTGTTTGATGCGCGCTTCTGATGATATTATATAGTTGGATATTTTATGAGATGGGCATGTTTCGTATCGTCTATGTTGAAAAGCGTCGTTAGTTTGTTGGTTGGCGCCCAGATTTTTATGCTTTGCAAACGCTGCGATTTCGGCCAAGGCACATCTCTCGTTTCTTGCGTTTTCTGTGCATTTTGTGGTTCACCGTAAACATCTTTTTAGTATCTTTTCCCGCACTCATTTGTTGAAGTTTCGATTAGTATCACTACACTTCCGTTATGAGCAGCTCCACGGAAAAATGGAAGGCGTTTCACATGTTTTTACAGCAGCATTGTCAAGTCCACAGTTCCTCATTTTTTAAACTGCCTGTTGGAGTTTTGTGAAGGAAAAGACTTTCTAAAAAATCGATTATCCCCATAAAGTGATAAAAATCACTATTTATCGCTAAATGTTTTTTGTCTGCAACGCTGAACTGTCTTTTATTTGCGATCAGCAACGTTCTGGGAGCAAACCTTTGTTCGTTGTTGATCAAAATCCAAGTGAGTTTCTTGTTTTTATTACCCTGTCATTCACCCACTTGTTTATTTTAGGTGCGACAGCAACATCTGGAACGAGGGATTGCTTTCCTAGCAGATGAGCTGAAAGTTGTTTCTAAGCAACAAGCGAAGGACAGAGTGTTTTTCGTGTCGGCGAAAGAAACCCTGCAATCAAGAATCAACAAGCAGCAGGGTACCTACAACGTTGTGTGTGCGCGTTTCACGTGATTTGGTTCAGATCAGTGTTTCTAACCAGGATGACGCGTGGTTTGGCCCAAGGGATGCGGGAAACACTAAGAAAACGCACGAATTACACCCCCGAAACTTTGCTGAACGTCCTGCCAAGGTCTCCACCAGCTTCCAGTTGGTATTGCCGACCAAAAAAAAGGTTGGGGACCATCAGTCGAACACATGTTTGGGAGTTCACGCGACGTGTGCCAGTGATTGTTTCCCGCCAACGACGGACTGCCTTGGATTGTTCATTGGGCCAGTATCTTTTGCCGCCTGCATGTCTCCTGCCAAGGTTGCGTTACACACTTTCGAAAAAGTCTGGAATTTTGGTGAAAGGTTCAAACTGTAAGCAATATTTCTCAACCTTCCGCCAATGGAGTTTTGGCGAAAGGATGAGAAATTACCTTGTTTCATTGCTTGTAGTTCAGGCGTCATGGTTGTAATTTCAAAACGTTAGTAAGTAAACAAATAAGCGCTTGTTTGATCGCAGTGACCTTTGGCAATGTCATTTGGGAGTGAAGGAACCTGCAGCAGCCAGTGAATACCAGTCTAGCCTTGACTGCATGAAATTATTCGATATAATCTCGTTTTAGAGCACGTCGCAGTGCTAACAATGTAAAAGGAACTTAGGTTGTGTATCGAGTGTAAGAAACCTTTCCTTAGTAACTGGTCACGAGCAAATTACTCTCCTATTCTGAACTAGCGCGCTGTTTATAAAAATGCACAATTCCCATTCTTAACCCCTCACAAGGTCGGATGCACCATTGAAACTTGTCAATTTAAACTTTGTCAGCTTCCTACAGTTAAAGAGTCGGCAACCTGCGGCACGCGTGACATACCTGGCACGCAAAGCTCCAAGTTTTACATTTCAAATTTGTTGTGATTTGCACAGAAGGTATGTTGACCTTGTATAAAAATACGTACGTTATTGGTACACTGAAGATTTTGAAACCTTAAGTCGGCACACAGTCAGCAAAAGGTTGCAAACCCCGTGTTCTGTATACATTCCAACGATCGCGTCACTTCGCGAAACGCACGAGTGACGTCAGCAGGGTTGTTCATTGAGGGCTGGAAGTTGCGGATCAAAAACGTAAGCTCAGTAGAATGCAAATCTAACAGAAATTTGTGATTTTTCATCGAAAGCGAAAATGAAGAGCATAAGAAGATCAGTGACTCTTCCAAATATCACCAAAACGCATCCGCGTTTGCGGAGAAATGTCTAATCTTTTTTTAAAAACTTCGTGGCATGTATGTCGTCCAAGTTGAATGCTCCGCTTCTGCGTGCGGACGCCTGTCACAAGTGCAGTCTCAACTTTTCTTGCGCATATACGTGGCCGATGCACGTTATCGTGCGCTCAAAAACAGAGATCTGTCACTGCCGGCTGACTCCCACCCCTCCGCACGGACCCTCAACTGAAACACAAAAAGAGCGAAACTCGCCGTCGTTTTCCAGGAAAGTCTGAAGCGAACACGCGCATGGCGGAAGGACACCAAGCGCGCTTGATGGAGTTCGCTCACTTCGAGCACGAATTTGAAGAGTGCATATCGCGCTCGGCCACGCGGACCAAGTTCGAATACCACGCTCAGCGGGCGTCGAAGATCATCGACAACCTCTACTCGAAGGCGGAATGGCTCCATGTGAGTTGCAGCTGCGGGGTGTACGTGGTTGGCCTGGCAGCGTGCAGTCGTTGAAAGAAATGGGGGGTAGGAAGTTTCTTTTTGTAACGTTGCACTCTCCCAGTGCATTACTGCTGTTATTTCAGTTGGGTGGAAGGAAAACGAGTTTAATCGTATCTTTGTTAAGGCTTGCGTACGTGATTTCTGTGGTAAAGCTTGCTCGCAGTATCTCAAGACGGGTTTGCTGTGCCCGCGTTTCTGCTGTTGTTAAGATTGCTCAACCCTGCGTTACCTATAGTTGGACAACTGACCAGCACATCATCATCTTAAAGTAATTTTTATTATCTTCCATCGAGATGTTCCACACGTTTCCGTTGACTGTTGAGCAATTTCTACACGGCTGAGCATTTCGCACTTTTGCAGAATCGCTCGTGCGATCTTCTGAAAGACTGTGATCAGCGGCAGCGAAGTCTTCATCAGAGACTGGAGTACATAGGTNCGTACGTGCACCTGGTGTACTGAGGGCGGTATTGCGTGATATTGCCGGTCGTGCTAGCGGCTTCAGCCCAAACGTGAATCGNGTCCTTCAATTGCGCGTAAGCATTTCGGAAAAACTCGTTTCAGAAATCCAGCCAGCGTTTTGGCCCACAAAATTAATTGGCAAATACGTGAAAAATTGTATTTGGCCGTAGATTTTGAGCAAGCTGTTTTTGTCAATGGCTTTTCTTTGTGCTCGGTTGCGCGATATTTTTCGAACTCACGACGCCAGTCAGAGCAGGTATGGTGGACCCGGTGTTGTCACTGGGGTCATTCTCGTCAACACCAGATTGTTGCCTTTTTCAACATCAGATTTTTACGTTACAGTTTGATGTTAGCTAAATGCTTCTATTGCCAGTACCTGAGAAAGCGCGATAAACCACGTTGAATCCGAAACAGAACGAAGTATCCTAATGCCTATCGTCAAGGAATGAAGGAAGTCGGTCGTATGTGATGTAAAATGTTATTCTGAACTCAACAAGCTTCTTCAGTTTGGAACCATAACCAAACACACATGTGGATGAGAAATTATTGAAAGAAACTTAAAAATCATGAAATCTAACACATTTTCCATTATCATCCTAAAAGGAGAAGAAACGTAAAAAACAAAAACAACAACCCACTCAACATCAGATCCTCCGCCAAAACATCAGACATCAGAAATTTCTCTGAAAACATCGGAAGTGGCAACACTGATTGCACCTGCTCTAATTCCTCGCCTTTAATATTGTTTTTCATATCGGAATTACATTACAACGTTCACGCAAAAAGAAAGATAGGGTTTGCTCTTCCACTGACCGACGTGGCAGGCCATCTCACTGTGGTCTTTCCAACGCGCAGACCATCAATTGCACGCGGTCACCGAGAAGTCCAAGGAGAACATCACCCACTTATCGCGCGAGGCCGATCGACAGGTCCGGGCGGCGATGAGCGACGAGATCCGGAGACTGCCGCTGCTCGTCGACGAGTTCCAACAACCTTTTCACCCCAACCCGATGGTGCTTCGCGTGTACAAGGCCGAGCTCTATCGTCACATCGAAGACGGTGCGTGTTTGCGTTGCTGTCGATTTTTGACTAATAAGTACGTTGTCGTGGCGGAGACCTCTGCCCGCATCAAAGCAGATTTCCCGCCATTCCTTCATTCTTTTTAATTGCTTTATTACTTGCCCGGCAGAGTAGTTATTGTTTACATTGGTATACGTTATGCGAAACACTAAGAAAATAAACTATCTAAGATGTGACAGGAAAAGTTCAGCATGAATCTTGTGTCACCCCTATCCTATAATCACGTGAAAAGTTTCAAGGGAGATCCCTCCGCTCTATGCAATTTCTTTTTTGGAACGTTCTTTGCCTTATTCTCTTAAATTTTTCTCCTCTTGCATTACGTATCGCTTTGCAGTAAGTTATCACTTGAAGAAGTTATTTTTTATAGCGGTACTAGCGCTTAGTAAGCAAATCTCCAGTTTCGATGTGACCCTTGTTCTGTTCTGAGGGCGCTCAGCAGATTTTCGCTGAGACGAAGATAGGTTCGCTTCGTTTCTGAGCAACGCTTCTCAGCGTTTTCGTTCTCGGGCTTTCTAGGCCTGGGGCGCAATTTGTCGGCGAGGTGCAGCGCGGCCCTCCAGCGTCAGATCGACAAGAACAGAGGGGACATGATTGACGCCATAAGACCTCTCCTCCTCCCCCTTTCCACGTGCAGCGACGACGGCGTCGAATATTATCCCGGCGATGGGTCCAGCGCAGTCGACAACGCTAAACCAGGTGGGGATAAATCGTTTGCTCGGCCTGAAACGAGCGTTGAGTGGATTCTAGTTTTTACAGTTGCCAGCGTCGGAGCTCCTTTTACTGGTCTTTGAGAAACGCGCTTACGTGTGCAGCTTGGAAGAAAAGTAGAGAGCGTTCTGTCACCAATTTGACGTGGTCGGTATCTGTTCTTTTTTTGCTGAAACGTTTCGGTCATTTGTCCCGTAACAGTATTAAAAGTCACCGTAACAGTATTCACCTACCTTTTCAGTTATTATGACCGAACTGGCTCAATTTTTTTCGGTCATTTCAAAAAAATTCGGCCTATGACCGAAAAATATACACCCAGGTCGGTATATATGAACGCCTGCTGTTTTGATCACAGGCTACATAGTGTTTTTGCTTATTTGACGCGCCCAGGGGTGGTGGACTGTGCCGGCAATATCTTCGTCGCTTGCTTCGCAGACCAATCACCCGATCCCACGCCGAGGTTTAGGTCGTTGGTTCGATCCGCGTCTCAGCTGCCGAGCTTCGACATCTCGTACGACATCGACTGCTCCAGCTTGTGCGCCGACTTCCAGGAAGACATCGAGTTTAAATTCTCGCTCGGATTCAATCAACTCATAGCGAGGTAGTTCGTTACGACTCAGGGACGACTTGTTGTTTAGCGATAGACTAGTTCCTGCTTCGAGCATTTTCTTTTCGAGGAAGCTTGTTACTACACCCCACGCCGGCACTGTTCCTACCAAAGCGTCGAGGTCAGAGTACAATGATGACCATTGTTCCACTGTCTATTACAATCATGCAACAAAATTTCTATTCCCTGTTGGCTGTCATGCAACCCAATGCAGTTGGGAGATGGTTGGAGGTCACCGCGAGTACTTACATTTTTAATGTTCCAACACGACGTTTTCAATGTCCTAACCGGCCCTTGACGCTGACCTGCAAGAAAAGCAGGCTCAGCCACCAACGACTGCATCAGCTCAGTCTGTTGGCGGAACCATCTACTTCCGCAGCGGTTTTGTTGCGGAAAGAAGATTGGGTTTCAGTGTCAGACTTTTTTGTAGACTTATAAGAGCAAACTTTCTGCTGACTGCAGCCCTGCTCTCAAATTCTTAGTTGCGCTGATTGTTTTCTCTCCCGCACGTTCAGGTTCATTGGACCGCGGGAAGCTCGACGCGTGCGATTGGCGGGTTTCACGCCCGAGCCTCCGATGCCGAAGTCGTCGACCCCGGCAACAGTTTGTACGTTTGTGTTTTTCCTTCAATTTCTGCCAAACGGCCCTTGCCAGGGTGTCGCGATATCGCGTAACGAGACCGATCAAATACGAAAAATTGAGTAAGAGCGCCGCCGGTTTCGAAATGTTACTTGACAAAGGCGCTGCAAGTCTCCAGTTCCGCAACGAGGTGATGTGAAAAGATCAGAACCACTGCCCTCGGTGCTTGCCTATTAAATTCATTATTAACTTGCATTAGCCTCGGCCATTTGCTGCTCGATTTTGCAGTGGAATGTTGCTCGTCTGTTGGTTGACTCACCTTCATACGGGGAATCTATGGCAGGCATCGAGATACATGCCTGAGCTGAAGTTCTTCGTTAACTTGTTGCAGTAAAACCTTCGCCCAGACTTTACTCTGTCACCCGCACATTATGCAGTCACGCATAAGAACAATTGTACCAACTGCTGTTCCTACAGCATTAACTCCTGCAAGAGCGTAATGCAACTCAACGGTTTTCTTTTCCCCTTCATAAACTTCGGGCTTGGCTGCCTGTTTCCGCCGCTCGTAGAAATTCAAATACAGACGTTCCCACGTACGTGCATCGTTGAGATTGGTGACGTTGCGTTCCAGTCATTTCGATGACTTCACCCTTTCTTTTTTGTCTTCGCTTAGATAACCCTGTGCTTCTTCGGGCGTCTGGGTTGCGTTTGCCCCTTTCCCAATGCGTGTCTCGCGCTCTTGCTCGATCGCCGCAAACTGTGACGCCACAATGTGAATTGCCCGGTTTCTCACCATGATATAGATTAACTACGATGCGCCCCACATTTCAGGTGACCACGGCTCTCGCGATCAGTGAACTCTCGATTTTTTTACTAATATTAACAAAACACATTCCGTTTCTGGATCGTGTTGCTTCAGATCACCCTGGCCTGCCCGTTGACCACGTCGGCGTCCACGGCCCGGTGGAACCTGTGCCTGCGGAGGATTTCCTTTGGTCGCTCGCAGCCGGTTATATCAAGTTCACCGAAGCTCACTCTGCGTTGCTTGTCGCCGGCGTAGGTGAGACCGTTCTTGCAATGTTTCCTCTGGTTTGAAGTGTTGAGCGTCGCTTCATGGAGCTTCACTTTTTGAAAACTGTTACGTTCAGCGGCGTGTTGCTAAGGACATCAGGAAGCAGGGAGGCGTTTGTGGCGTCAATTGAAAATATCGTTTAGTGAAAATAACGCGCGGTGTTTTTTTATGATGCTGGCAAACGAAAAACTAGCAAACGTTTACGGCGCATGCTCGCGTATTGTCAACAATACAAGGCTCTCCACTGTCGATGACATGGATGGTTTCATTTGGCTCTTGCTCCCTTTCAGCGTTAGGTGGCAGCATTTGCATCAGGATGTCAACCTTGCTCAGGAATCCATAAAATGCTATGAGAGTCAGGAAAAGTAGGATGTAATACCACCTTTCATTTGATTACATCTTCCTAGGACACGTGACATCCGTTATTTCCGGACCAAGCTAGTTTTTATTTCCATACGTCCATTGTTAGTCACTTTCGCAACAAAATTGTATCTGCGCAACGAAATATACATATCATACAAATTTTATGCACTGTACCACCAAAAAGGGGATTTTTGTTTGTGCGCAGAAAACGTCATGCGCGTTTTAGATCCGTTTTTTCTTCATATCAAATCATAGTGTAGGAAGATTCTTCACATATAGGTTTCCGATGTCATGTTTGGCCAAACAGATTTTGCACTTAAAATCACATTGAAATGTAAAGGTAGTGAAATGCCCAAATTTTGTTACACCATGGTTACCTGATGTGTAACAAATTTTGGGCACTTTGCTACCTTTACATTTCTATGTAATTTTAAGTACATAGAAAATTGGGGCAACTATAGTACCCCAATTTTCTATTTATGAGCTTTCAAGGATACTTGTAAAATAACTCTGGCACCACTACATTTGTCTCTGAAAATCAGGAAAAATCATGGAAGCACAGGTTTCTGACATTTTTCTAAGTATATGAAATCAACAAAAAAACAAGTCCCTGAGTAGTAGACCCCCCAGGATCGCTGAGCAGGGTTCAGGGTCCCAGGTGGCATTCCGTAGCGAGTATCCTCAGCGCGAGTAAATTTTCTGGGCTACACGCTGCGAAATACTGAATCAAGCTGAACGTCTTGGCAATAAAGCGAAACTTCCATTGCGCAGCGAGCCATCCAGCATCGGCCAACACTTTCCGCGCTCCTCAAGGCGCGCAAATAGTTTATAAATTAGGATCGTTGGGCGCGATCTCAATTCACGCGCGACTTTCCATCTCATCCGCAGGAATGATGCCTTATCTTTTCTGGAAGACCATCGGGTGGCGCGCAGTCGCCTTCGCCGCCGCGTCGTACGGCGCGCTGTACGCGTACGAGCGTTTGACGTGGACGTCGCGCGCGAAGGAGCGCGCGCTCAAGCGTCAGTTCGTCGAACACGCGACCGACAAACTGAACTTGGTGATCAGCTTCACCAGCACCAACTGCTCTCACCAGGTGAGGTTGTTGAGGAAGCGAAGCGCTGTAGCGAGAATAAACATGACAGTAGTCGGCCGTGAAGTTCACCAGACGCGTCCTGACATCTACTTCCGGCAACTGTGTTTTTCGCTGGTTGGTCGCGTTGCGTTTACTTCGGGCAAGACGTACAAACGCCTGAAACTGGTTCACAAATAAGAATAATAACGACCGTCACCTGATTTTTTTCGATCATGACCGAATTTTTTTCCAAGTCAATTCCATCGTTATGTCCGAAAACGGAGGCTAGTGAATACTGTTTCGGCGAGTTTTGATACTATCACGGGACAAATGACCGAAATGTCTTATTATATGTCCAACTGCTGACACGTTTGTGTAAAGCGTTTCTCTTCACCCGTTTTCAACGCAAAACGATTGCTTTATAACATCTTGCAGCTTGTTTCGAAATCAGACCTTGACAGCGGTAAAAGCATTGAAATTAAAATACGAAGCCGTGCTTTATATATTCTTGCATTTATAAGGTGACGGGGGCCTGGGCAGTGAAAAACCCGCAAGTAAATCCAGCGAACATTGTCATCGTTTATTACGTATCTTTTTTTAAATACCAGGTTCAACAGGAGCTGTCGGGCACTCTGGCGAACTTGTGCAGCGACGTAGACCAGGTCCGCGAAGAGATAAAGGAGGAGTGCGAGGCACTTGTGACGCAACACGAGCATCTATTGAAGGCCCAGACTCGCTCGAAAACGCTCAGAAACAAGGCGGGCTGGTTGGCCGCCGAGCTGGACTCGTTTTCGAAAACCTTTCTGTCCTCTCCTGTCGCGCATAACGGCAACGGTGCGGCGTGACGAAGTGGTGACGTGTCTGTTGTCGTCACGTCGCTTACTGCATGCCTCTTTCTAGCAAAGCTTCGGCAATAAAGCCGCTGCGCTATCAACGAACTTCGCGGTTGAAACAGTTCACTATGCTGCCCTCTTGGGATGAACCTGCAACGAAGATAAATCCGCTGTCGGCGCACGAGTGCTAATATCGTTGATGATGATAAATATAACTTCCAGTTGCGATTGTTCGTTGACGCTAAATACACGTTGTTGGGTGCAACCGCACCGGAAAACAAACTTTGTGACGTCGTTTCCGCCGTGCACGAAACTCAGCATCATCACGATGTCGTGTTGCCGCGCAATTCCACTGAAGTGCAGTCGTTTTGTTTCCGCATCCACCTGTCCATACGGGAGCAAGCAGGGGCGCAGATTTCGATATCTGGACCGTTACATCAGACGACTCGTCGTTTTGGGGGCCTACATTCCCTTCACCTTTTTTTGTAACTCGCGAAGATTTGGTTTGTTATCTTGGACCTCCGCCCAATAGCCAGGTTTTGTCTGGCGGCGCGTATCATCGGACAGCCATGAAGCGATTGAAGGCGTTCAATTTGCGAGAATTAAATTACTCCGTGGTTTAGCAGCCGATCAATCCGTACTTATTTAACATCAAACAACACGACGTATCGATATCCGAGATTACTGCGCTTGGTTGGCTCCAGTGATGACTTTTCAATTAGCGGTGAACAACCAACAAGCCTTCCAACCACGATGAAAAATGGAGTTTTGTTTCAAACGGACTGAACATGGCAAACCTCCTTCGCGTGCTATTTCCGCCAACCGTTAGAAACGAACTAATGGGCGCATGAGGGAAATGAGCAGAGACATCGTAACGAGAAACGCTGATTGAGCCAGAAGTTTCCCAGTGGTTGCTGGAGTTGACCGAGAGCAAATTGAAATGGCGTGTGTCATGGCTGAATGCAACAAAACCACTGTCTAATTACATTTTTCTTCAGACGTTAATGGCCACCCACAAAAAACTGTGTGTGCGTGTTATACACAGATCGCGACATATTCGGCCTCTGCGCACAGTGCAGAGCAGACATGCAGTTAGTGCGCGCATTTGTCCAAATTGTTGAGGCCAGATGATGCTGAGCAGTTTCAACAGCGAAAAACACAGCAGCCGCCAGGTAGGGAGCTTTGGCATCACCAACTAACAGTGGTCTTCACCGTTTTTTGTAACTCGCCCGTCTACAGGAACTTTGCTTGAAAATCGCCCCCTTCCTATGATTTTAGCGTTGTTTGAAACTGTTCTTTTGTTTCGAAAATAATTCAATGCTAATGAAATATAGATTGACAATGTAGTTAGCACAAA
>JGI24159J19872_10005582_pt1 | contig 16285 bp, 11 predicted proteins | sample Ectturendosymbi4_FD_19872 | JGI IMG/M metagenome (IMG submission 19872) | reverse complement strand
CTAATAAATAAAAACAGCCAGGGCAAGAATCCTAGATGTTCAATCAGAGATGAAGTTTCGCAGCCCTCCCGGCCATTTTCACCACGAGCCGCCACTGTTGAAATGCACGAAAGATCCATCTTCCCACTTCTGCGACTGTTCCTTAGTTTTGAAATGAATTTTTCAACACCACGACCGCGGTCGGACTAAATTTCACGCAGGATCGGAGCAACCACTGGTGTGTGTCGTCATAAGCAACTCTAGTTACACGACCATCAAAAACAACAATATAGCTTATCATGCATTTGGAAATACTGAATGCAGGCTCGAAAGTTTCTAAATTATCGTTTTAAAGATTGCTGGCCGAAAGTTATCTACTTTATATGTCAACCAAAAGAACTTAAACAGGAAATTAGGAAAAATACTGGAGGGGTCAACCTAAAATACGGAGGGTCATGGCTCACCCAGGCCGCTTAGAATCGCCACTGCATTGATAAAGTACAAGTCGCAGTTTTGCACGACCACATCTAGGCAACGTCACATTAAACACTCGAAACAATGAATGCTGACTCTTTGTCCTCAAGCGCGTTTATTACATCACAAACGAAAGAAAAATGATCAGGCAATGTTATTTCTGATCACAGAGGAAAGTGTGAAGCTTGGTGAATAAATGTTATGCGCTACTGCCTTGCTCCTCCATTCATTTTTTTCTGCAAACCGCGACGGTATCGTGATAACTCAATTTCAGAAACTGGTTGAAAAAATGACTGAATAGAAAACGGGTCGGTGGAAAAAGCAATTCTGTTTTTGTGCTTCCATTTCTATATTAAGGGGTTCAAACCTTTGTTCGGGGCGCTAAGCCCCAGCAGCTCCCCGTGGCGACGTGATCGGTGCTATAAACCCTCTCAAATATCTGCCGCCCCTGTTTCCTTCGGTTTTGCTGGACATTTTGCAATAGGTTTTCAAGTCTTCCCAGTTGATCTAGCTCAGTTTTGGGGTGGCCATTTTGGGGGCGTCTGGCGGGGGTGCCCCACCACCTAAAACGTCTGGCATTGGCCATTTAGTGTTCCTGGGATTGTGCTGGAAATTTTGCAATAGGTTCCAAGTGGTTACCTTTCCAACTGATCTAGCTCAATTTTGGGGGGGTGATTTTGGGGGTCTGGCGGGGGTCCCTCACCTGTTAAAACGTCTGGCATTGGTCATTTGTTATTCGTGGGATTATGCTGGACATCTTGCAACAGGTTATAAGTGGTCACCTTTCCAGCTAATCTAGCTCAATTTTGGGGGTGCAGTTAAACACCCCCCATGACCACACCCACCATCTGTGACACGGCAGACCACCAGTTCCTTGCACAGGAAGCCATGCGAGATGATGTGATACAAGCAGAAATTGGTTACCTTTCCAGATAACTTAGAGCCTCTTGGCTCCCGCTCTATGCGCTATCATCATTCACTGTCTCGCTGTACCACCTGCCAAAGATGTCTGAGGTCAACAGTCATATGTGGAAAAATGCATTAACTATCGTAACTTTATGTGAACCTTTGAAGATTCGTTACCATGTTAGTGTTACGCACCAAAGTGCAACAGCAGAACAATGCGCACGCAAGTTTCTCAACGTGAGTCTGCAGACGAAGGAGTGGACAGGAGTGAACTGCAAGTTCAACACTGCATCACACCCAGTGGTGCCACTCCTAGTGTTTTTCCACTAGATCTAGTGTTTTTTCATTTCATTTAGTGTTCTAGTGTTTTTTTATGGCTACCTAGTGTTTTTTTATGAGTGAACTGAGATTGCACAATTTTGTGTAATTGTAGCTGTAATCAGGCCCGTAGCCAGGTTTTAAGGTTTGTGGGGGGCACAATATATTTTTAGGGAGGCAATATTCTTGTTTCGTTGTATGTTTAAAACAAATTATTTTATTAAATTTCAGCGATTAAGTTAGCTACATATTGCCAGTTGTCTGTTTTCAGTCTAATCACATAAGATTTGTGATTGTAGCGGTATGCTACGTGCCATGGGTAGCCAAGCAGGGGAGGAAGATTCCAGCGCCTTTCTCAAATTTTCAAAAATGATGACTTTTTCCAGAAAAAGTATCCACGCAAAACTAGAGCATTTGTTTAGTTATGCCCTTATCTCCGGAAACAACAAAGAAAAACAACATGAAAAAATTTGCTTATGTTTGAAGCAGGCCCGGAACTTGGGGGGCAATTCCCCCCTAAATTTTTTTTGCCCTCCCTGGAAAATGTGTTGGACATAATTTGAAATTATTGAACATAGTTTAAAAAATTCGGGCCTCCCTCTCAGAAAATTCTTCGCCCAACCTGGTGTCCCCAGCTGGTTATGGGCCTGGCTTCAAGATATTTTCCTGACTACGCGCCAGTGCTTGATGCCTGTTTGTCGCATTTGATTCAGTAAAAACTTTGTTCGATGTTTGCCTAATGTACCGTTAACTTTTTTGAAAAACATAACAATATTTTGGCATAAACAACAAAACTCAACCAATTTTATTCGTATCAGCACTTGAAGTGAAGACACTGGTACGAAAGAAACTCCGTCTAATTTCTCACAAGAGTCACAACAATGCATGAGATTATAAAATACACACATTCTATTGGTCACTGAAACAATCGATCAAACGGTCCCATTAAAAGCTGGAATACGAACTATGTCAGGAATGTAGTGCTAACGAAAAAGGTGTGGGAACGCATCCAAAAAACAGCCATTTTGAAACAGCTCCAAACTCATTTTAAAACAAAACGTGAAGAGTCCCACGCGTTCCCGCCCCACCACACCCCTGAACCATGTACTCTAGCATGTAGACGTTCTACCTTTTGTCAATACTCGAAGTTTTTATACGTCTTTTGGTACAACGAAAAAGGAAAACATGACAAAAACAAGAAAAAATATTTGAGCATAAACTGTCACAAAAGTGGCAGTTCTGACACCTGCCACATAGCATAATAGATGAACAATATTCATGAAGGCACTTGCAGTGTCAAGAGTTTTGGTCGAAAATTCAGAAACGATGTGTTCGTTTTCCGCAGCAGCTGTTTCATTTTTTCAAAACCTAACAAAACCAGCAGACATGCAGCGTATACGGTCGCGGGGGCGTAACGAGGGGGCAAGGGCGGCATAATTCCCTGGGCGTCGAATCACTACGGGGAGCGCCGAATGACTGCGGGGGCGCCAAAAAGTCCAAACAATGTGACAAGTACTTTTCTTCAGTAGAGTACATTTGCTTCCTAAAGACCTCAAATTCGAACATGGTGGCGCCAAACTTGCTTCCTGTCCCGGGCGCTGTCTAACCTCGTTGCGACCCTGTACAGTCGTGTGTTATACACCTGCGATAAGGTGTGCGTATTCTCACCACACTGAAGAAGCTTGCTTCGCATGTGGCTGTCGAAATTCCTATAGTTAAGCCCGCGCTCAGCAGCAAGTATATGGTAGGAAAAAGCTGCTTTATTCTTACAAAACCATTTCAAAATCTGGTCCAAATTCATGCGGGTGTTTCAAATTTAAAAACAAAACAGGAGCCTTGATGAGACAGTGCTTTTCACAGTAGTAGTGTCAGCATCGAGATCTTCACTGATATTTGTGGTAGTTGCATTGACTAGAGTAAGGAGGTTGTAACTCTTCCTGGTCGAGAAAGCAATTCGATGCTAGTGAAAGAACACGGAGAGATTTGATGAGACATACCAAACTCCGAAAACCGCTGGCTGAATTCGCTCTGAATAGTATCAACGATTTCAAAGTAAGATGCTTTCAAATTCAAACTCTCACTTTCATTGTGAATTCCGATGTGTTTTATTATGAGTGACGTCCTCTCTGAATCGAGATGAACTGACTTTTTTCGCTTGTTCAGAGGGTGAGGTGTAGTTTCGCTTGTTTAGAGGGTGGGATAGCTGTAGCTTGCTTGCGCCACGCACTAAGTACTAAATACGCGCTTAGGCTGCATTTTATGCTGACTTATGCTGGTCAGTGCTGCAGTAATCTATACACGTGCTGAAGCGTTTCTACGTCAGACACTGAATACCCTAACCTTTTTTGATCAACTTCCAATTTGTGTACATTATCCTACTGGGTTTGGTTTCGCTATTGCAAGAATTTCTGTTTGACTACAAGTAAGGCTGAGACCAGTTCAATATTCCCTCTAAGATGGGCAACTGCGCAGTACCACCAAATCATTTGCGCAGTGAAATCTGATTCTCGTATACTTGCAACATTCCAAAATGTTGGAAAAGCAAGAAAACAAGGATAAGCTATTTGAAATAAATGTGTAGGCCCGACTTGGTTCTTATTTTCATAAGATATTCATGCTCACTAAAACCAACATTTGCTAAAATTTTCTTAGAGAGAACGCTAACTAAGACTATATATTATAACATTACCATAGCTAGCTTGTCAGTGCCATGGCGTTCGCGCTAACAGAGAGACTGCAGAAACAGAGAGGTTGTTTCAAGATACTGTCTCCAGTGACTGTGACGTCACAAATCGCAACTTTTATTGGTGTGGACATTCCTTAATACAATTTATTTTGTAACAATGAGGTTACCTTTCAACCTAACGTGCGATGATATTGCGAGTTGGCGAAATGATTAAAACAGATTGAAAACAAGCATTTGCAAAATTGATTAATTGTTCGAGTTTTAATCATATGGGTGGGAACAAAAAAAATTGGGGGGAAATGCCCCCCCGTGGCTACGGGCCTGGCTGTAATTGAGACTTTTTGATTTAGTGCAATTGTATTTTGCTAAAAAATCTACTTAATTAAATCTTAAATTACGCAAGGCAATATAATATGTTTGGAGTTAAACCGCTGCGAAGTCACTGTGGTCATCTGTTAGAAGTTTCACTGACCAGTACAAGCACACGCGTTGCTGCTAGGCTATCTCCCGTTTTCTTTGTCTCTGGTTTTTGCAATGAGTAGTGTTGCGATCGGAAATCCTGAGCGGCATATGCGCAAAGCTTCGCACCGTGGCAGCAAGCGACAATAGAGTTCACATGCCATGATCACGCTGTTCTTGCTTGTTCGCGCCACATATATGTGTGGTGTTATTCTTCACACATCCCGTTCGTAGTGAATCACACAATCAACGCAACGCCACCGGAGAGGTTGCACAGTGTCTGTGGTTGGCATTGCAACGCGATTTCTGGGCATTTTCACTGTGTGTAAGTTTGTAATCTAGTGTTTTTTTGGTGAATCTAGTGTTTTTTATCATGAAATCTAGTACTTTTCCGTAACAACAGAGTGGCAACACTGATCGCACCAGAACAGCGAAGCTGGCTCTTGCACAGTACAGTGTGAGTGCCATACCGGTAAAGTGTTATTGCAAGAATAAAATCAATCTAATCGGAATCAAGATACTAGCTTCAGATTTTCTAAAGTTTTTAGTTCTTAGTCGCTTTTTCCAGTGAGGCAAATACCCGTTTTGCCCCTTGCGACAAGACCGTAGCAAGGCCTTTAGATTGGGGGGCAAAATTTTTCATTATTATTTTTGTTATTGCATGTTTTAATGAAATTTTTAAGGACACATCAAAATATGAGAGGCACAAAATTTGGGGAGGAATAACTCCGAATGCCCCGTCCTTGAAAAATTAGTTTGGAAAACAAAACGTCCTTGAAAAAACTTCAAGTGATCTGGCAACCCTACCCTGACAGAATGTGGAACACAAACCTGAAACCTGAAATTTCTCGTTGATTATATTATTTGGTTTACTTTGATCACTCTTTTAGTGCTACCGCATAAACTCACTTGCTGATGCCTATTGCGTTGAGATGCTTTCATTTTGTCCTTCAACGTTTCCATGGCCTTTTCACTGTCGAATTCCAGATTTGAACTCATCTCTAACAAGCCTTCTGGGTGATTTTTCGCCAATTCCAGCCCGTACATTTCTGCCATTAGTCGACTCATGGCGAAAAGTAATAAAAGCCAGAGTAATGAGCTCCAGCACGTACCTACTGTACTAAGTTTCAACGATTTAAGCTGGTCGCTATAAATTGAATGAGACTCACTACTAGAAGAATGAAAAGTTCACGTGGTCGCGTAAACATCAGTACACAAAACTTTGTTACGTCATAATCGCAAATGTTGCGCAAAGAAAATGTTGCGCTAAAAACGAGAAACACCATCAAGAATTACACCCAAAAGCTATTTTTTTGTTGAGCGATTTAACTGACAAAAAGAGGAAGGTAAATTTCCCATACCTAGTGTGTTTGCATATAGTGGAATACTCAGTTTTCACTGGTTTGTAAGTTATTTCCCTCGCAAATCTGAAAATCAAAATAATTCTTTTTTTTGTTGCAACACTTTTTCCGCTGAAATTCACAACTTTCTTCCCTGCTGTTGAGGATTGTTCTTCGCAAATGAGTCAACACACTGAAAGAGACGAGGAATGTGGGGGACTTGCGGAAGGGGTATTTGGTAAAATGGTTCTTCCCCAAGGTTTTTTTGCGGTGAGATAACTTAATTTCAGTTAGAATTTCTATAGAGACGTTACGTCGTGTTATTTTTGGCAATGCAGAGTTTGTCGGCGCACTGCAGTTATAGCCTAGTGACTGATCGGATTGTTTGATGATTGCAGTTTGCACTCATAATCGAGCGAGAAAATAAACGGCCTGCATTTCACTAAACGAGTTACGGTCGGATGTAGCCTAGCCTATGAATATACTAGGATTACCGCATTTGTGTATGTTCAATTTATTTAGCTTTCCATTTCTAAGCTAAGGCACCAAAAAGAACAATTGTTCACCAGTTCAAATTCAAGTGAAGCACTAGCTGATAGCTCTACTTCTACTTGACTACAGTATCATAGTATATGAGTACAGAGTTAGAGTAGACTGTGAAATGAACGAACTGAACTTTTTTGTAATTGAAGTATTCTAGAAAAAGAAAGGTAGTAGGCGCTAGCTAGTACAGTACTCACTGTGAGTGTGTGGACTGTGTGTGTATCTATTATCTGTGGATTTTTAGTGTCTAACAGCGTTTCACTCAACCACGGACTTTTAGTGATGCCAATCAATGAATCATAAGTGCAATTTTGTTGTAAAATGTCGTGAGCGAAGGGGGGACAGCTTGGTGTTAAACCGTTTTTGAAATGGTTATAGCCATGTTGAAAGGCCAAGGGACACCTGCAAATACTACCACAAGATCACTAAGATGGCTAAGATCAAGAGATGGCTATATGATTTGTTAAGATCACCAAGATTTCTAAGATCATAAGTTAAAATCGTCGTGATTGCTAAGATTGTCAAGAATGCGAAAATCAGAAATTAATCTTAGTAATCTTAGCCTTTAGTAGCAATCTTAGTAACCATAGTCAGTGATCTCATCTTAGCAATCTTATCTTAGGATCTTGTCTTGGCAATCGTAGTGATTGTTAGTGATCTTCCATCTTGTGGTATTTGCAGGTGTCCTCTTGAAAGTCATGAAACAAAGGTGCCATTTGATTTCCCATTTGCCTAAGTTTCACATTTCAGAACACAAGGAATTTCTCAAGAACAAACAATGGTGTGGATGGTCTTTTACTCCTGTGGTAATTTACCAAATGTGTTGCACTTCAAGTCCCAAGATTTTAAGGCATAAAACATAAGGCAGTGTCTATGCCATCTTCTCATGAAGATGGCAGCAGCAAAAGGCTTGGTAGAAACGAAGTAAATGCAACTAAAAGATAAACCTAACCCTAACCGACACCATAGCCCTAACCAAACCCTAATCTTAACCTAACCCTCTACCCTAACGTTAAGCTAACCTAATGCTAAGCTAACACCAACCTAACCCTAACCTAACACTAAGCTAACCCTAACCTAACGCTAAGCTAACCCCAACCTAATAGTAAGCTAACACTAAGCTAACCTTAGCCTAACCCTAACCTAACAAACAACACAAACCCCTAGACGTAACACCTAAGCGGAGCCTGAAAAAAAAGCAAAGAAAAAAAACAAAATGAAAGTTTAGCAACGTCAGAGTCGAACTGAAAACCATTGGCATATCAGCCGTAACACCTAACCGTTACACTATAAGCAGGACGGCGTTTTCCTGACAAAATGACCTTTTCCTTGTTATTACGTCATGCCACGAGAACGAATCTTCAACTGGAGGCACAATAGCTCCAGCCAATAGCCAGTAAAACAGACATTACCAAAAATAATTTTTGCGTGTATGTGTGTTCTATGGACCATTTGGTCTGAGACAAGTAAATGAATATATAATGTTCATCGAACACCTGCCTATTTTCGAGTACAACACTAATTTTCTTGTAATCTGACAAATCTGTTATGCATGGATTTGTAATGTAGTGCTTTTTTGTGAATCCTGTGTTTTTTGTCATGAAATTTAATACTTTTCCATAACAACATAGTAGCAACACTGAACTGTTTGGTATGACATGAGTGAAGTAGCTTTCAAAGCAAGGTTATTCAATTATTTCTTGAGTCCACTTATAAAAGTTTAAAAAAGTTTTATGTCCGGTCACTCCCATGACCTTTTGCACAGCATAGACACTTTTCCTTGACTACTAAGTTCAGTGTACTTTTAGAGTCATGAACTCAGCTCTATATGCGAACAAAGCTGGATACAGTTCAAATGGAAAAATAGTCCCAGTAGAGCATTTTTGTCATTGGCAGCTAAGTAGACACTATTACTATGTTTACATGTCAAGCGATGGTCTGCAAAAATGAGACAGCCTGTTCTGACATCATTGTACTGTTCGGTTTACATGTCTGAAAATCATTCACGTGTGACAGACGCGTCGGTGAACATGTACTGTGCAGGCTAGTGAACAAAGGGTTGTATGGAGTTGGAAAGCATGTACATTGATTACAGATTTCACGAATTTTGCAATTGCAGTTCAACCAATGTTCATGCCTCTCATGACGTTGGTGCTGTGAATTATGGATCATGCTGCACACTGTAAAATCCAACCAAAGCAGACGGGTACTGACGTTTACAGCATGCGTTGATGTCACATGTGCAAATTACAGGTGTACAAATTTAATACAGGTTTCCTAAGCACATTGCTAAAAAACATTTTGAAGATTACTGCTTAACATTGCATGTGTCTGCAAGTGCCTAGGTGGAAGTTTTGGTAACATATCAGTCAAAATCTTTAATTTACACTGATACTTAAACTGATAGCCTAATCTAATGTCACATGAATACAAAACATTCAGTATTTGTTATATTAAATGTATCCTGTGACATTTTTTCCAGGAGCAAATGAAATAATTATAGATCTTGTACTGCTATCACCACTGATGCCGGAAAGTTGCCCTATTTTTGCAAACCTGATTTATGAAGATTAGTGCAACACACAGGGTTCTTACTTTCAAAACAACTATTCCTAACACTGCCAAGCCACTCGTGCTGATCAGTAACCTATTTAAAATATATATTTGTATTTAAACAAAGCCTCTTATCATATGTTGTGCACAGCTTTCAGGCTTTGTTATGAATACGCATCTTCTCAGTAATGTTTCATTTCTAAACAATAAGGGATATCTAAAACTGGTAGATACTAGGATAGCCTACATTTCATAAAGTATATTTTAGTTACTGTAGTAACTTCTACTTCTATCACCACTGATGGCATAGAATTATTGCACTCATTTTTTTTTAATGACATATAAAATGCAGAAGCAAATAGCTTTTAGCTGGGTGGTTTCTGAACATTTGGTTAAGATTCTTGCCTTCATTTGGTTAAGATTTTTGCCTTCAAAATTAGAAATCTTAACACTGCCAGCCCAAAGCCTAAACCGCTATCTACTTTAAAACCACTCATCCTCGCCGACGTGCCTTGTCGACTACGTGGTAACTATGTTGGCATTACACTTCTGAAACTAAACTCAACACACTAACAGTTAAAATAACGGTGCAGTCATATCTTATCTAGAGACAGGCACTGAATGCTAACCGTGCTAGGTGCTAACCTAGTAGTGCGCGAACAAGACCATGTACACTTCATAATGAGACGTCTTCCTGTCGAGGTGGTCAACACATTGGCTCGTTCAGCATGCTGACTCAGTAAATTGCGTTCAGAACCAGACCACTTGTTGTCCATATATGGTAACGAGACAACGCAAAACTGGCCGTGTAAACATAGTATATGACTACCTAATTATGGTACTGCTGGTGTAATGGCATTTTTTACATCTAGCCAAAGTCAGTTCCTTGAATTTTAGTTCCAGAGTAGTGACTAGCAAGTTGAAGGTATTATGGTGAAGGCTTTTATTCGTCACATGTGACACAGATGTGAAACTATTTCAATATGAAGTTTATATTTAAAAAAGGAGACTTATAGCAGTATGTAGACCAAAACATAGCGAGAATTCGCATTGGTAATTTGCCAAGAGTGGCAAATTTGTTGGAGATCCGTCCCTTTGGCAAATGTTCTCAGATGTGTAATCACTAGTGCAACCAAAAGTCAAATTTTTCCTACTGTTTTGAAAGTTCATGAAATGTCCACAAACCAAATTTCACATTCATACCATGAGGGAATCCCAAGTTATTAGGTCAAAAAAAAAGTAAAAATTTATCATTCTAAGGTCAAAATTCATCATTAGGTCAAAATTTATCGCTAGGTCAAAAATTTCATGCAGCAGAGTTTTTTTCTCTTCATCGATATTTTATTGAAACTACAACAACAGATTTTGATATGCTTTTGCAAGTTTAGTTGCAGTTCTGTAGTAATAGTGGGTTCGGTGCGACTTCTGGCATAATAAAGCTGTTTTGCTTATTACTGGACAATTGAATAGTACGTACAGTAGCATAGGCATGGTGAGGCAAGAAACGTGGTCTTACAGTACTTGGTTTGGTAAATGCTCAATCCATTATGCATATAACGCTTGAACTTTATGATGTTCTCAGGTTTGACTCTACTGTAGTTATTTATGTACTTATTAATATGTCACTCCCAAAGTTGAACAACCAAATATTTCAAAATTTCGAAGCATAGAGTGCGTGAATATGCTTCTGGGTTAACCTCAACACCTAAGGCTGAATTATTTTGCATTTGCAAATGCAGAAAATTTATAGGTCAAAATAAAGTAAAAATTTGCAAATTATAAAGTCAAAATTTTAAGTTTCTAGGTCAAAAAATTGGTTGCCCTAGTAATCACAAAATATTAGCTCTAGTTGAATTTTCACTGCAGCCACTCACTTGCATGCATCTTTTGTTTCAGTTGAGATTCTGGGAATGTCTGTTACCAAGAAGAGTTTTCAAAAAAACGCAGTAACAATTTTCAAAGAGAAATCGTCAAATCTTACCACAAAGTTGATAATCAAATTTTCAATAAATAGAATATATTCAGTATCTTTTTTTGCCTTTTTTGCTCTGAAAGTCTCAGAAAATCATTACTTGCTTTGAATCCAGGTTGAGCAAAACCTTGTTTTTTTCATAAAAGCCAACCCATTTGGGTGTTTTTTAAAACCCATTTTTTTATTTTTCAACACTTTGGCACCCAGGTGGATTCGGGGATTTTCGGAAGAAAAACGCCTAAACGCACATGGCTTTGCGCGGGAATATCTCCGCTCCTGTTTGGGTTACGGACGTGGTCGAAGCATCAAAAGACGCAGCAAGTCTTCTAGTCTGCACTCGAAAAAATTTTTGCTTGGAGGTGCGGGTTGTTTGTGAGTGACGTCATAAGTGGAGGACTTTTAGGCCACCTTGGCCCACTTTGCCTGGCCCTGGGCACCAACCGTTAAGTGGTAGTATTTCGCTGAAGTTTTTACTAGAAACTAGGCTACAATCTGAGTCTTTTGATGACTTGTTGGGGTTTCAGGTTCAAAAGTTATGATCTAAACTAGTAAAAGTATTTGACTAATTAGTTAGTTAATTAATTTGTTTATTTCAGATCATAACTTTTGAACCAGATATGCTAGAAAGTCAATCAAAGGCTCAAAAGACTCGGACTCCAGCCTAGTTTCCAATGAAAACTACAGCAAAACACTTTGGCCTTGCAGTTGAGCCCTAGGCCAGGCAACATGAGCCAAAATGACCCTAAAACTACTTCACTTATGACGTCAGTCACAAAAAATCCACACATCCCAACCAAAAAATTTTTTTTCGAGTGCAATCTACTAGACTGGCCGATCCGTTTGAGCTCTTGAACAGCTGTCTAGCGCAATCGGTGGAGGAGCTAGGGCATTGGTAAGGCAACTGAAAACTGATGTTTTTTAGGCCTAAATCGAAGTACGAATATATCATACACCAGCTCTCAAAGTGTTAAGAAAATCATAAAAACCCCATTCTGAATTTTTTTATTATTTTGCCTCATAACTTGTGTAATTATTTTCTTTATTTATGTGACCTTGAAAAAAATGCACTGTAATGCTTTTCAGCTGTAGTTTGAAAATGTTTGGCTGAAGGCAAAATAGTTCCAGGAATGGTTATTTTGCCTCATGAGGCAAACTAGATACTACTTAAGTAATACAGAACTATCTGTATCGACATCAGTTATTGGCAATGAAAAATGAAAAACATCAGTATCGGCCCAAGAAAAACTCAACGGTCGAGCTCTACACATATCTATTGCCATTGAGTTCTTGTTTGGTTCATTAATTTTAGAACCATCAACTAGCAATGTTGCATTTTGATGGTATGTGTACAGAGACAGAATGGGTTCTGCTTCAAGCAGTGACACACCATTTTGGTCATAGTTTTTTTAAATGTACTGTTCAACTCTTTGAGGTTGCACAAAAGTAACTGCTTTTGTTATGTTCATGCACATTCTTGGCAACACTAACATAGTCCTTAGCTCCTGTCAACCTTCCACCATATTCATCATCGAGATGGCAAGTGTTTACTGCTACAATGGCGCTTTCTGAAAAACCCTTAAGTTTTCAATATGCAATTCCCAATAATTCATTCTCAGGTTTAACCATAACAGATTTTCAAAATAAGAACTGTAGTCAAAAACTTGGAAAAAATCAGTTGTTTTGCACAAAGTCCAAGATGGTGGCTTTAAGGTTATGAGTTGCAATTTTTTGAAATATATGGATGCTGCCTTTGCTTGCTAAACCTTGCATTAGTGCATCAGGGTCATCATCTTTTGCCTTAGCTCACTGATTTAATCCAGTGATGAAGTAGAATGTAATTAAAGTCACCAGCATCCACACAAATAACAGAAGCAAAGGATATTTCCAAATTTGTATCAACATTGTGCCGTATCTGTTTTGCTTTTGTGCACTGGTATTTTGGCATGTGTGCTGTGCCCAGAGGAGACACTAAGTAATGCACAAAGGCTGTCATCCAGCTTACGTTCAGCTGTTGCTTTTTCAGTTATTATGCAAATGTAGCCACAAATCAGGGTGCTTAAATCTTTCTTTCATCATATTTGCAACTGTGCATTCAAAGGCTGAGGTTAATAATCGTGGTGTCACGAATTGCATTTTGAAAGCTAGTTTTACTTAGTGTGCACAATAAATGCAAAAGAGGAGCTAAATAAGGTTGTTACAAATTTGAAAACATTGTTTGCTTCTGTTACTAGTGTGGATTTCGATATGCTTCATTCATTAAACTTCGATTTCATCAGAGATTAAAATCAGTGAGCCAAGGCAAAAATCTGACCTTGATGTACCAATGGAAGATTTGAAGTGCCAAGATAACAAACGTTATTCAGTGATGTAGGTTGATAGCACCATGGAAGTGGATACCATAGCCAGCCTATGAGTAAGACCAGATATTACATCGTAGAAAAAAATGACATGAATGTGGTTTCAAAGGTGGAGCAGACAGAGAATGAGAACAACAATTATTCAATTCGAAGAGCTAAATGTTTTCATCATTTGGAACCAATTTCCTCAAAGGTATAAATTTAAACAACCAAGTAAAGATCCTAACTTTTATTGGAGCACATGTTTGAAGAACATCCCCAAAAGCCTACAATCAAAGTAAAAAACAATGGCCATATAACATGTATATATGATTCAGTGTGGTGGATTGACAGGATCATGTAAGTGGATGAACTATAAAGTAAAGTTGTTAAATTTGTCCCCAAGTAAATGTTTTCTGTGGCCGTAATGAGAAGACATGTTGAGTGGCTCTACAGCAAAATCTCTGTGCAGTAAAAACACCATGGTCAGCTATGAGTAGTGGAAAGAATTGTACTTTTAATGAAAATGACATGAAAGTGAATATGAATGCCAGTCATTCAGACTGTTTCCTTAGTAATACTGAATGTGATAGAAATGGTACATAAGTGCCATAAGCAACTGTGGTACAGACTGCAGCATTTTTATTAGACAATAACATGGGATCTGTGTATATAATTGTTTGTCCTCCTCACTTGTCAGAAAATGTTCAATAGTTCCAATATGGTGAACATTTGAGATATTATTTAAATGTAACTTTTTAGCAAAATGTTTTTGTGTTAAAAAATGTATAAAACTTCCATCACATTTTTTCAAAACCTTCCAACATATAATTACCAAACCTATATCAACAGAAAATACAAGCATTGTAGTACAAAATTTTAGAAAAATGCAATGTTGTATCAACAGCGCGCAATTTGAGTTCAAAATTCAGAACTATAAAATTTTGTTGCAAAATTTTCAACCTCTATTTTATCCAAGAAAATGTTGTTTTTCTGCTATTTTAATTGCAGTTTTGGATTCCTTAACCTTTAAAACACCCAGAAAGCAATTTTTGTGCATCTGTGTAGAGCATTTGTATATATACAAGCAAATTTGCATTGGCCTATGGACAAAAAAGTGCTCGGCTAGTAAATCTCTGCCTAGTGGTGGAAATTTCAATGGGCCATAACTTGAGAACCGTATGAGATACAAAAAAATCTTTTTTCTGTGGTCATCATGTAATAAAATATATGAAAGCAAATAAATTATGAAACAGAGTTACACCTCCCATTAACACCTTCGCAGCCACTCTAAATCAAACGGTTCGTGCGAAATCAGCCGGATCAAACATGACTTTGCACGGGCATAACTCTGGCACCATAAGCGTTAGAGAGCTGTTCAATAGCTCAGAAGACTTATCAAGTCTTGTAGTTCACAATGAAAAAATTTTTTTGGTTTTGTGTTTCAATTTTTTTGTGAGTTACGTCATAAGTGGAGGTGTTTTAGGCCACCTTGGCCCTAGACACAAACCGTTAGATGGTACAGTAGTATTTTGCTGAAGTTTTCATTGGAAACTAGGCTAAAATACAAGTCTTTTCATACTTTGAATGACCTGCTCTAGCATTTAGGGTTCAAAAGTTATGATCTAAAATAAACAAAATGAATGATTAATCCTATAATTACATATTTAATTTGTTTATTTTAGATCATAACTTTTGAACCAGAAACACTAGGAAGTTGATCAAAGGCTTAAAAGACTTCGATTTTGGCCTAGTTTCCAATGAAAACTTCAGCAAAATAATTTGGTTTGGGCCGTAGGCCAGGTAACATGAGCCAAAATGACCCAAAAACTACTTCACTTATGACGTCACTCACAAAAAATCCACAACCCCTACCCAAAAAAAAATTTTTTCGCGTGCAGTCTAGAAGACATGCCGAACCTTTTGAGGGTTTGAACAGCTTTCTAGCGCAATCTGCTCAGGAGCTATGAGGTTGGTCAGACAACCAAAATATCCCTGGTTTTTCCCCGATTTCCAAGTATGATATAGTTGCAGAAAGGCACCCAAAGTGTTCATGAGCATTCTAGTACGTTTTCACTTATATTAGCATAGAAGACAGTTTTTATGATGGCACAAGGTTAAAAGCAATTAAAAGTTTTATCAATTATAGCTTCTGTGAGGTCACTGATTCTATGTCAAGTAACTGCAAAAAGCACATGTGGACTGAAATCCCTAACCCTTGCAAACTCAGAAGTCAGAACTTTTAGATTAGAATGCCACAAGTTTGAACATGTAAAAGCTGTGTTTTTTGTTTTTCAGTCATAGACCGAATTTTTTTTGAAAAACTGCAAAAAGTTAAGGGAATTCTGTCATAGTGACTAAAAATATCAACTTGTTAACACTTTGGCGTCCGCTAGCATTCGGGGATTTTTGGAAAAAAACGTCCAAATGCTCGTGGCTTTGCGCAGGAATTTCTCTGGTCCAGTATGCTTTACAGACCCAGTAAAAGTCTCAAAAGACGCAGCAGGTCTTCTAGTCTGCACTCAAAAAAAAATTTTTGCTTGGTGGGTGCAGTTTTTTGTGAGTGACGTCAAAAGTGGAGGACTTTTAGGCCACCTTGGCCCACTTTGTCTGGCCCTGGGTGCTAACCATTAGGTGGTAGTATTTCGCTGAAGTTTTTACTGGAAACTAGGCTACAATCCGAGTCTTTTGATACTTTGGATGACCTGCTGGGGTTTCA
>JGI24159J19872_10005581_pt1 | contig 16287 bp, 10 predicted proteins | sample Ectturendosymbi4_FD_19872 | JGI IMG/M metagenome (IMG submission 19872) | reverse complement strand
AATATCTCTCAAACCTCGAAAATTCATAACCGCCTGGTTTGATAACAAACGTGTTGCTACGCCTTGTGGTACTGCCGAAGAACATTCGGCAATACACCCGATCTCGACTTACAGTGTTGGTGAATAACTAAGAAAATAAACATCAATATTCTGATTGCTAAGGGGAGCTTGAGCCCCTTCAGCTCCCCCCTGGATGCGCCTTTGCCTTGCAGTATTTTCAGTGGCACACTTTGAAAAAGCTTAAAGAAACACTTTTTAAGATACTGATGAAGTAAGATAGTTCAAGGAAACCAGTTCTTAATTTTAGCATAGTCATACAAACACTGGAAGTACATGGCGGAAACATTACTACTAATTTTTTCTAAAAAGAGCGGCAAATTTTAGACCCACTTCACGCGTTACATCGTTTTTTTTTTAATTCCATAAGTTGCTACGTTTTTTGTTCTTGCCCTGGAACTTTTAGTGAACTTCCACACAGTTTGAGTTGGTTAGCCACGTATGAAACGTGCTTCTCAAATCGCAATATGATGTACGTCAGATACACATATTTTGTAAGATCGACACGAACTTCTAAATGCATGCAGATATTTTGGAAAACAACACCGAATCACTTTTATTGACCAACAAAACATGGGAAAAAGTATTTCTGTCTGGGAAACAAAAAAGCTTTTTCGCAGCAAACATTTCGCTTAATAATGCAAACTATTGTGGAAAAAGTGACGTAATGGGTGGTATGGATAATGCATCACTTTCAGATCACCAGCCATGCTTTTTCAAATTCGCAAGTCTTATCATCAGGGTAGTGGGGACAGGGTCACTTTGACACGATAAGGTCCATCCCCGAAGCACACAACGAGGAACTTGTTTCCCAGGGAAGTGACGCAGTGATTAAAAAGACTTCATCATCTTGTATGGTTTGAAAATGCAGTAGAATTTGCTTTTAACGACTTCAGCTGTAACGACAGTTCGCCTACAACAGGGTCTCCAAACTTTTTTGGCAGAGGGCCATATACGCTACAACAGTTCGAGGGCCGGACATCTTATGTAATGTGATTGTTTCGGGATATGTTACACTCTGCCAAGTCAACAAATGTGTCGTAAATATATTAATTTTCGTTATTAACAAAATGTCTATGCGGCCGGATGGAATGGCTTCGCGGGCCGTAGTTTGGAGACCCTGGGCTACATCGACGCTCTTTCTTCGGTCTAGGCAAAATTTCTATCTTTTACGTGCATTCGAGTTCGGCTATATCGTCACTTCGCCCATAGCGGCGCTTTTCGTCGGTCCCGCAGAATATTTTGTTCGTTTATAATGACAGTTGTAATGTTTACCCGCAGTTTGAAGTGTAAGCTCGACTATGTGGAGCCGCCACATCAATCTTTTATGACCGAATACGAACGCAGTTACTTTAGAGGCGAATAGTTGAGGCGTGACAGCTGTAACGTAACAATGGCATCAAGGATTGCGCCATCAGCAGCAATCGAGTCAAATCATTACATGACAGGTGCTGTACTTTATTATTAGGGATTGATACTACTGTAGTCAGTTTAAGTGATAGTTTTGTTTGAGCAGTGCGTAAAATATCGAACAAAAGAAGCTGTATCACAGTATGGATGAAGCATGACATCGTTGTTTAGTTCAATAGCGCAAATGGTACGAAAGTGGCAAAACTTGCAAAATATTGCGACATTCCAACTACGACGTTGACTGCAATTTTTAAAAATAAAGGCAGAACAATTCTGACCATGAGACAGGACGTAGCAGCGAAACAGCGTCAATCGTGATTCGTCAAAGGACACTATTCACCCTTGCCAGGCTCTGAACTAAAAAGTCATTGTAGTTCGGCTATAACGACAGTTCACCCCTGTAACGACGCCTTTTCTCCGGTCCCATAATGTGACATGTGACGTTATAAGATAATTGTATTGTAACTGCTCGTAAAAATCCGATGAGTGAAACGCACCAGGAGAAACCTCGAAATACTTATCTGACGTGGCATTTGCAAGTAGGTGGTTCGTAGTTTGAGGTCTTGTATTTCATTCACTGATTTGTGCTAAAGACATCATTCAAATTTATGTTTTTTTGTATTCTTGTTGCTGACGTGGCTTTACATGACTTCCAAGTCTTTTCTAACGTCAACGTAATCATTGGTGTGCGGGAAGTCCCTTTACAGAGAACGAAAATCGTGGGCCCTAAAAAATGCCATTGCCCCACGTTCTGACGTCGACTGTCATTTGAGCTTTTCTTGGAAAATATACGTAATTTTCCCCAACGGCAAAGAGAAGTTTAAAAAAACTTAATCAATTTTTTGCAAACCGGTTGCACCAAAAACCTCTTTTGATGAATATGCTTCATTCTTTTTTAATTTGCACCTTTCTTTCCGAAATTGTCGCAAACCTGACTTCCGTGATTTTACTTTTCACTCCCCAAAAGAATTCTTGTGGTCTGAAAGTTAACAAAAACTGTCATGATTTACCTGATTCTGTCAAATACTGCTAGTGGGCGATTGCTTCCCATACCCCCATCTACTACGCCTATAAACCTACTGTAATTACAGTGATTTAACAGACAGGGGTGATCAGGGCGCAAACCTAACTTACGCTTGCGAATGTAACGCAATTATTCCAATTGTGGTGTCTTCATGTTTGCGCGAAGTTCGCGCCCAAGTCAACCTAACGATAAAGTGAAAAGAAGTCGACCACAAACAAATGTCTTTCCAAATGAACCAGGGCAATAGTGTGTTGATAACTTATAGCATATCTCCACTGAAATTTTGTTGGCCTTTGACGTGTAGCCACAAAATTTATTAAGTCTTCATGGTGTTGCAACCTCTCCGGTGGCGTTGCGTTGATTGTGTGAATCACCACGAACGGGATGTGCGTGAAGAATAACACCATTATATATGTAGCGCTAGCAGGCAATAGTAAGAGAGATTGCGACGTGGTAGTTCTGCCGATATTAACGTGTGAACGATTGAACATGATGACTAGCGTACGCAAAGAGTGATTGCGAGCATGATCTCTATTGTTGCTTGCTGCCACGGTGTGAAGCTTCGCGCACATGCCGCTCGGGATTTCCGATCGCAACAATGGAAGTCTGTCTGTCGTAGCGAAGCTGGGAAAGCTGTAAGCCTCATTAAATATTAAATAGAACGTATCTTTGCAAAAAAAACGCTCAGTAGTTCCGGTAAGGCGGTTGTAGTGTTTGTAAAGGGTCTATGGCTTTTTTCTACGAATGTGAAAAAGTGATGACATCACAATCTGTACAAGTTAAAATCTGGCATGAACATTCAAATGAAAAAGGCTTCGTATGCTTATGTCGTTTACTAATTTACTATGATGGCAATTACTAGACCAAAACCATTTTCAGAATCTGTTTAGCTGTGTTTCTATTTTGATTTTGATTTGTGAATGTTTAAAGAACCAAGCTATAAAATTATGGGTATGGCCAAGGCTTCGCGCAATAAAACGCTTGTCCGGAAGTAAAATCTGCAAAATATTGCGCTTATTGCAATAGAAAACAGAAAACAAAACGCAAAACTGATGCTTACTGCAATAGAAAGTCTAAAATATCGTACAGTAAGTCAGTTAAATACGCTCCTACAGATGTCCGATCTTTGAAATAAATACAAAAGAAACGACAACGAATTAAGTTTGAGCTAATCAACATTCAACCGCTTCACACCACCAACTTTTAGAAGAACAGAGCGACGCTGATCAAAAGCTATCGAACCCATTGAACTCAGTTTGTGTGGCTGTGAAATAATCAGAAAGCAGAGCGCTGTTTCTTTCGGTGCATTGATGTATGTCAACCTTTCATTGTTGGGTGAAATCATTGTCGCATTTTGTTTTGTTTCTCGCTAAGACATAGGTGAATGAGTCAGCAAAGAAAACATGATCTTTAGTCAGTAGCTGTAAGTAATGTTGCTTGGTCGTATAAGCTATAGCATTCTAGTCTTGCCAATAAAAGCGGTTTAGAAGATATTTTGGTATTGAAGCGGAGCTCCCGGCGTGCTCTGCTTGCTCGACGGTTTGAACTCGTGAAAATTGATTGAGGAAGTTGTTGTAGCCAATTGGTGACGGTGGTTGTCTAAGCCTTTGTCGATTTGGCCAAAGAAGCGCTTCGCTCGTCATTTCTGATCGAGGCATCTTAACTCTAGACTTCTCTTCCCAGGCACTATCATCTGGTGCTGTCCTTGTGCTTTGCCGAATTCATGTAGTGGCACTCACGTGACCACTACATCACTTCCCCCTTTTTCTCTTTTTGTTGAGGATTCAGCCAGGTGCGCCGCGCATGTTTTCGCCGAGCGTTGATTGATCGCCGTCCGCAGGCATCGATGAACTCTTTATCTCTGGCCTTTCTCTTCGGCGCTCTTGATATTCCTTCATCTCAGCCGTTGGTGACGTGTCGTTCTCCTCTCGGCTCCGCATGAACGACCATCCCGACCCTTCACGAGTTCACACCAAGGTGCGGGACCAAGACAGGTCGGTAGCTCCAAACGGTACGTGGTTCATCATGAAGTGAACCTGCAGTAAAAATATCAGTTTATGTAAACAAGAGTGGTACCAATTTTCAAGTAATTCCGGTAATTTATAAACCAAAAAACATTCCAAGACGTTCTCATCATATCCGTTCGTGCGAGTTTGCATCCATACACTCTATAGGCCCCAACTTCTTGCGCGAGTAATATTTGCTGGAACTACGTAACAATTTAAAGGTATATTGCGTACACGACCATCCCGAGCTTCCTCCCTGCGAACAGACAGTTCGTTAATTTGTCACAGAGATGTTTTGTATCATGCTGTCAGTGAAAGCCGGAGAGATGCAAGTACGGTAAAACAATACAAGGTTGCGGTCAAAATAAGCTTGTTTTATCAACAAGGTCAGGCACTCAGCAAAAGTTTGAAGATGATGAAACATACGAGTATAACGAAAAACTAAACATGAAAGCCTTTAGCATCTCGGACTTCCTTTGTAATATAGTGAGGGACCCGGACCACCTCGAACCACCGCCCATACTTGCATGAGGCCAATACTCACGGCGAAAGGTTTTGACTTTAACGCCACTGACACAGAAACGAAGATCTGAGCATGAATGCAATAATTTGACGGCCAGTATCAGGTGGCTGTCAACACCGCATTCCCGAAAGCTCTTCTCGCAAGACCCGGTCATCTGCTTTTTTCGCTTGAGGTCGTCGAACCGAGCGTAGTTACCTTTGCAGGCAAGATCTCTGTAAAGTTTATAGGAGAGTGAAAATTTGGTCTTATGCTGCGACCTGGACGAAAACCTCACTGAGCATATTCCCCCAATTATTTATCTGTGTCTTTTTTCAAGGCATTTTGCACACACTTTTCCCAGGAAGCTGAGAGAAGTGCCGTGTTAGTTGGTACATGCCCTCCTATCTCACCTCGTATTTATCGAGATGATCCCAGTTCGTCAAACTTTCAGTGCCCTCCAAGAATGCCAGGCCCTTTGACACACAAGCGTTGTTCAAAGAACTCCTCTCTTCAAGGCTTCAACCATTACAGGTCTGGTTTCATCACAACCTGCAGTCTTCAGTGTTATAACAGCTAGAGAGACTTTGGCCCTAGTGATAGTATTTTCCTCCCCCAAATGCATCTCCTGTGTGTCTGACAGTATAAGAGTGACTGGGTTCAATAAACATTTGATATACTTTCTCCATCTACTAAGGACGTCCTCATTTTTTGAAATTTGATTTTGGTAACGGCAATTGGCGGCAGGGCGCAGCCTGAATTGTAATTCTTGCCGGGGCGGTTGAGGTGTATGCTATTGCCCAGGGAGCGTTAGGGCGATTCAGTCAGTGGCCGTGGGTCGAACAACTAACCTTCCAATTGAGAGGGAGACACCTATCACTGAGCTGTGGCCGTCCCTATCGAGGTTTAGGAACGCCCGAGCAATGAAATGGCAGAGGTTTGAAAATAACAAAAAAACGCCCAAACCAAAAACTTGTGTAAGGTTTACAAGAGGGTTCGAAACTACTGTACTACATTTCAGATGTTTATGACACACTGCCCTCAACTGAAAAGAAATAAGAAAAGCAGTGTTTTGCATATATCCAACCTTATCAAATCGGTGCTGCGTGGCCCTGCATCGCTGTATCTCAAATCTACCGCTCTGGTCTGGTCGTCGGTCATGCTTTTCGACGTTGCGGCAGTGCGGCACTCCCAAAACCCAATGCTATAATTAAATCAAAATTAGCGTCTAGTAATTTTTTGCGCTTTCATTCATGCCACCGAACAAACGAGGCCTTCATTGCAGATATGGGTAATCACATTACAGGCAATCAAATTAATTGAAACATTGCTGGTTTGTGAGGGCTTAAACAACATGCTCTGCAAGAATCGCCCTTTCTGCGTTTTTACTTACAAACTGGCGTACGTACTTCATCGCGATGTTGACGTGGAACTTTTGATATCAGTTATGGCAGGTTTAATACTAAAGCAAAAATTTATGCAATTTTATAATAAAAGTTCCAACGGTTGTGTAAAGTGACAGCCTGCTTTAAAATATTTATGATATTACTTTGTGACCCTTTGCTTAATTAAATCATGTCTTACAATGTTATTGATTCTCCGATCTTCCCGTGCAAAGCATATGCTTCTGTGCCCACAACTTATAGAATAATAACATTAGGCTTTTTGAAGGAAAAGAAAAAAATAACAAATTGCACTACGCCAGGTTTTTTTAAGGCGTTTTAGGGACCCGATTCGGGTCCCTAGAATTTCGAATCGGGTCCCTAGAATCAGAGAAAATTATCATCGGGTCCGTAAAATCAGAGAAAATCGGGTCCCTAGAATCAGAGAAATCGAGTCCCTTCAGATCCAAACCGGGCTCCTAATATTTTCCTTAAAAGAAACCTGCGCTACGCGCAAAATTTTGCCTAGTTGCTTGCGACGCGGTAACGCACAGGTGCGTCCAAGCAGGAACATTTTTACCGACTTCGATTCTTTCGAATTCGGCTCATGATCGCCTGACCCAACAGTAACTTGTTTGCTTAGTTAGATATTTCAAAGCCGAATTTCGCAGCTAGTTTGTGAGCCATTAGAAAGCATTCTACCGATTTGCCAAGTTTGTTGGTTTCGCGGGAAGCAATCGAAGTTACACATTGTAGTTTTGGCAGACGTGCTTTTGCAGGCTTTCAACAGGGTTCCTTGAGCGTGTACATCAAAACAAAGAAATTTGTTGACTTCTAGTAGGAAAGACGTTTGCAGCAGAATGAATATAAAAATCACCCCACTCATTTCCAGTGTTTGCAAGTATTCTCTATCGCTTGCAGGTATTCTGCATGGTCATCTTTGTAAATCTTAATTGGATTCGTTTGAATTAACATGCCACGGGATCGGAATTGTGTGTTAAAGCTGAAGTGAGCAATTTGACCCCTTCCATCAAGTGCATGTGATACGCTTCTACAAGCAGTGATGTTGCAAATCATGTTTGAAACTGTTCTGAAATTAATTTCGTAGAACTTGTACGTGTTATCAGCGAGCACCTTCAGTTTTCATTTGCACAATGGCTTTCTAGATGGTCTAAATCAGCTATGTCCAACCAGCGGCCCAGTCGAAGGTTTTGTGCGGCCCATTTTAAGTTTCCCGAGTAGTATGAGTAGCTCACATACTGACAACCTGTCATTATTTTGATAATCTTAAATTTGACATTTTTGTTGCAGGTGGCCCTCAGTGCCAATTTATCACGGCTGTTACCATTGCAGTTAGGATTCGAACGCTTTCAGTACATTAGCGTAATCTAAATTTAGTTTGCTAAGATCAAAGTAAACTATTGAATGTTCGGCCCTCATTAATATGTCATTCGACGTGCGGCCCGATAGTGACATACGTTTTGGCCCAGCAAGCCATTTGGGTTGGACATAGCTGGTCTAAATAGAGCGAAGAAAGTGCTCCCGGTTGGTCAAGATCTAGTGTCGACGTTCTACTTGCGACAAAATTAGGGAGCGCGAGGGCCTAGGCCGTCTTAGCCGCTTGTCTTAAAAACATGAAATTATGCCCCACTTGTGCCTAGTGCCCCTGGAAGAATTATTATTTTGTTGTGCCGGCTTTGGTTATACGATTGCTTCAGATCTTCGACAGAAAGAAATTAAGTTTTTCCTACGTTCTTCTCCAGAACAAATGGCAATGAGATCTTTTCTTGGAATTTCTAGCTCTTTCGCATAGTTCAGTAGAAACTCTCTTCGCTGAATTTCAGTGACGCTTAGCGTTTTCTGAAAGTTTATTTTTTTGGATATTTGCATTTTCATGTGAGACCGTGTTTCCACCCTCGAAAATATCATCTAGTTGTCAAACTGAATAACTGTACTTACACTCCTTTGTTATAGTAACCAGGGTTGCGGAGTCGGAGGTAAAATATCCGACTCCAACTCCGACCTTTCCAAATTTCCGACTCCGACTCCTTTACATAAAGGCAATGAAATTTGACTGTTAAAATCAATGGAAATCGTGGTGCACAGCAAAGAAATATCTGTTTCAACAGAAGTTTAAAAAAATTGTACCATTTCAACAGGAATTACCAATTTAAGAGTGTGATGTGAAAAATGATCCAATTAGACATCCGGAGTCCGTGTTGGACAAAAAAATCCGACTCTTACTCCCAGTGTTGTTAGGAATCCGACTCCACCCAAAACCCTCCGACTCCTTACGAATCCGACTCCGGCTCCGCAACCGTGATAGTGACTACATATTTTATGGACCAATCAAGCAAAATGCATTCTGTGGACACAGGATTTGTTTATTCCGTTTTTAAGTTGTCGTTTTCCAAGCAATACAAAATATATTGTTCAATCCTGTATAGTCTATGTATTCTATGTGTGCTATAGGCTGATGGTAAACAGCATGAATACAAGTTTTGCACAGCAAAATCTTTTCGCAACACCCTCAGCTAACCATATGAAATAAGCCCAGTGTAAACACATGTTTTATTCCAAGTAAAGCTCACGAGAAAGTGTTCTAGGTGATTTAACTAAAATCTACTGTAAAACTTCAACAGGCAAGCTCTATATCAGGGGTCTCAAACTCAAATTGCTCCGAGGGCGAAATGAGGTCTTATAAAGTAACCGGAGGGCCGCAATTATGACGCTGACGCAACAATAGCAGTACCAGAACTTTCCACTAAACAGCTTTTACATCTTATTTCCTGCGAAAGGCATCATGAGTTATAGGCAAATCATTTCTGTCGTCTCTACGTTCGTTTGAAAGGAACTTGTTCACTCGTTGACCAAGCACTTTCCAACACCGGTGAATAAACTAATCGTAAATGTTTAAAAATTCCCAAAACGCCCTCGCGGGCCACATTGCGGCCCGCGTGTTTGAGACCCCTGCTCTATATTCTGGCAATCTTGTTAGAAACAAGGAAACGTGGGATCCGCATCAAACACGTTAGAAGTTTGCTGACTACTGACCAACCAAGGCTCATATATTTCAGAAGCAGTGTATTTGACAAGTCGTTTACTACTAGAAACCACTGTGCTGCAGTGACTAGGGATCGAGTATTTTATAAATTACTCAATGATTTACTGCTACAACAAGTTTGACAACTGAAGTCCATCACTGAGTTAAACAACGAAATTTTGTAAAGCTTCAGAAACTCTGCAATTGCTGTAAAACACTACAGAGCGATGAGCTATACTACAAGACTTTCTGTAAAGAACATTTGACACCGTTACCACAGGTAGCACTCAATAGCACAAGCAATTGTGTCCATGAGGCCGAGGACAAACATGTACTTATAGCATCTGCATCAACCGCTAGCAAATGTTTGCTACCAACATATCCAACAGCTTACAGTAACTCACAAAGTTTTTTCGTGCCTCCAAGCAAACGAAATTATCAACGAGTGATTTCGCAATTTAAGACGATCGTAACCAGGGTTGCGAAGTCGGAGGTATTTGGGTTGAGTCGGATTCCTCAGAACACTCGGAGTCGGATTGCTGGGAATGCTAGGAGTCGGAGTTGGATTTTTATCCGAATCCGGAAGTCCAATCAAATAATTTTTCAGTAAGGAGTTTTAACTCGTGCCTGTTGAAATGGTACAATTTTTTGAAACTTTTATTGAAAGAGAGAATTCTTGCTGTGTACCACGACTTCCATTGATGCTAAAAAAATAGGTATACCTTCAGCTGTGTCTTTCCTTTTTGCTCAGATGATTTACTAAGTAGTTATTCAGACGTGATTCATTTTGTATGTTTCTCCGTAATTGGAAAACCAACAATAGCTGCAAACATATGTCCATAAGTACGTAATACAAATAAATTTGTTTTCTGCGTTCAAGTTCAGCATTCAGTGAATCTGAAATAACTGTAAAAGTATCAACTCGAAACTTGTTCCGAGCAGTGAGTTGTCCATCATCCTCATTTTCAGTACTTTCCTGCAAAAGCCGATTCCGTTTTGGTCCGCGTCTGTCTTTATACATGTGATTGTCAGCGAGCATTTTAGCCTCTTCCTCACATGAATCATAATCATCTCTCAGTGACTTGACAAAATTATCCAAACCGATTATCTTAAGACAGTTGAGATATCACAGCTTTCCTTTTGCAATAACTTACCAGCGACATTGAACCGCCACAAAACTCTGTCAAACAAAATACACAGTACTGCAGCCTCCAAATTTATCAAATGTATGACTAAAGACGAAGCTTCAAGCCAAGTCCGACCCGTTTCGGTTTTATCGTTCGAAATGTTTTGCAGTGTAGAAATTATTTGACTATAGCTGGTTCTCAGTAGGCGAACAGCGTCACACCTCGCCGACCATTTTGTATTCAACAATGATTTGATCAAACACTATTTTGACCCACTGAGTTCGTGAGAAGCTTCCACCTGAGCGTAGAGACCGCAGAGAAGTTGTAAAGGTTCTGCCCAAACCCAAATAACGAAATGGCGTTGGCGCAGCATTCCGCAGCACAAGAACCAATGAAACATGAACAGTGGCGTATCTATGAAAAATGGCGCCCATGGCAAAGTTTAAATGTGCGCCTTTTTCCACAATTTTAATATTAAAAATATGCACAATTTTACGAAGCATAAACCATGAAGAAAAATTCAAAATAAAAAATGCATTTTTATTTTTGCTTTAAGCAAATGAAATTGTAGCTCATTCATAAGGACCATAATATACTTACATTCTTATTTATTTTTATTTTAAAGAATATCAAAACATTCAAACAACGATGTCATGATTCATACATAGCATTGGCTGATCAAATTGTAAATCTTACAAAAACGTCACACAACGTATTGCAACTGCAAACGACAATTTCTTTTAAAAATAAAACATATTTTCCTAAACCGTGAGAAGCTGTTTTTTCCGTTATTTTTCAGTCATTCACCGATTTTTTAAATGCCAGAGAAAATTTAAGTCAATTCCGTCATAACGCCTTTTCCAGTGATGCAAAAATGTCCTAAAACGAAGAAACGACAGAAAGTTTTAAGCTATTTCGGCCAAATGACCGAAAAGCCTCAGTGAAAAAAAACAGGTGAAGGACCAGGTCATAGATATAGTAAGCGAGTGGTTTTGTTCTGTCACAATGTCTGACCGTTATGTTGTGTCGCAATACTATGATTTTTGTTATAATGCTTGGTGGTGCTGGTGCAACATGCCCAACTCAACGCATTAGATAAGGGGCTGTGTTGATGCAGCTTTGCAGTTAATTGTTGTATGGGGCGCAAAATGGAGGTTGAACAAACAGCAAGTCATAATCTTTAATTTTTGCCAAGCAATGTTTGCGCCCCCGTCAGAGAGGCGCCCATGGCACGAGCCATGCCTGCCCTACCCTAGATACGCCACTGGACATGAACAGAATGGGGAACAAAATGTGCAAGTGGATTGAGATTTTTTATTCTGGCTTGCACTCCTGGGTATGCACCTGCCATGTTGCTGGCGTTGTTGAAACTTTGGCCGCGACAGTTGTGAACTGAAATAGCCAAGTCTTTCAGGATGTTGATGACATTATTTGTCAAATTTTGTGCGTAATGTCCCTCCATTACAATGAACTTAGAAACAGGAAATCCAGTTTTGTTGACATAGCACACTGCAAACACTAACTTTGGGTTCGATACGACTTGGGTTATGTCTGGCGTGGAGTTAACGATTATACTGTAGTACTTTCCTGATATTACTTCAGCAACGCTTGTGCTCCAAATTAGTCTACTCGTTAGGTGGATAAAATCGTTGAAATTCCAGAGGATAGATAAGATGGTGTACCACTGTACATGGTCCCGCGTTTGCCGAACCTGTGTAAATGATCGCGTTTTTTTCTCTCTAAGCATACTGTACGTCTTAGTGACAGGAGATTGATCTATTTATTACTCTCCTGCGGTACATTTGTTTTCTTTTTGCAATGGAATACAGAGTATAACGCGAACTTTGTTTCAAACCCATGTGACACGATATAAAATTCGCGTAAACATTAGCTGCAAGTTATTCTTCTTATTTACTTCTTATTGACGAGCTTGTAGTGGTTTTTGCTGGAATGATCTATCTAGATACTGGCATTGTGTTTCGTGACGTGATAACGACTTGGGCAATTCTGGGGTAGTCTGAGCGTTAGTATATATACGAGTGGATTCCGCATTTCATCGTGCTTATTTTTTGTAGACTATATTCAAATGTTAATCTGTGTCATTCTTTCTTGTCTATTTGCTTGATTTTTTTTCACAAATTAAAATTTTTAATTCCTTTCTAAACGTTTGGAAAATAGTTCTTTATTATAAATTGTAGAGGGTTCAAGGTCATAACAAATTTTTTAGGGGTGCAAACATGGGCGTCGGACGGATTTGCTCCAGGGTGGGGGCAATAGTGCCGGTACATTTTTACAGAGGTAGCCAAAAAGATCTTTGCAGAGGGGCTAAAAGTAAATGAAATGTAATAGGAAAATGTCAAATTTCAAAATCCATGAGTGGCCAAGTCCCCCTGCCTCCTTTCCAACGCGCATGGGTGTAAGAGTAAAATAGGATGGCAACCGCTGATCTAGAGTGAGCCAGGGTGGTCAACCTGTTGCACACCACACGTCAATTTTTTCGAACGCTAGTACCAATGCGCCATGTCATCGGCTATTCCTTGTAACGATGTTATTTCGCATCATAAGCGATTTACCAGGTGGTATTGGTTAAATGCAAATGGAATTTCTGGTAAAGCAGCATATAAACGTCAAATTTGCTTACTTTTCAATGAGACGTCTGAGTTTATTTTAATTTCACCAGTCTTTCAATGTTTGGAGCCTGGCACCACGCAGTCACACAAATATTAAACGCGCGTTGATCAGTTACCCGTAACGATCTCTTTTTGGAGACACGAACTCAGAATGCAAGGACTGTGGTGTTTCAGTAACACAGACAATAAGAGATTCCCCGCTCCATAGGGTTGCCAACTTTTTCAAATTGCAATAAAGGACAGGAAAAATCCGTATGCTCCAGTAGGTGAAAAAGCAGGATAAATAAAAAAAGGGTCTTTCGTTTCACAAACGGCAAGTTTAGGAGTTCTTGTTGACAAAAGATAAGCACTTCATGCTGAGGGTTGTTAACTTCAAAGTCGAACACAAAATGTTTTAGATGGGTCACACACTGAGAATGGGCCCGCCAAAATATTGAAAATATCAGCTTCTGAAGCTTTATTTTTCTCAAAGTCATGTACAGATACTTTGAATATTTCCATTATACGCTGCAAGAACAAGTAGACTTTAAATAATACATTGTGGAATTTCTGTTAGGACATCATCAACTAGGTTTGATCAATTGTTTGAAGCAATCGGTTGGTGTGCGGGCATAAAGCTTTCCGGGTACGTAATATACTCTCAATGCATGGTGGCAGAGAAAACCACCTAGTATATACATGGTGAAGGATATCAAGTAATTCTGTATCTGCAAATGAATTCAAATCTTTGAGTTGCACGTCTGTTTGTTAAGATGGAAAAATGGCCACAAATTTTTAGTACATCATTCATCATTTTCTACTGTATGTCCACGTTTCGAGTTTCTCAGAGCATATACCTCACAAGACATTACGTAAAATGAAAGCATTGCAATTAACATTAACATCATCATTCAGTGTGAGGACTTTGGTGTACGTTTTCCTCCATAACTGTAATTTGCATTATCCGCAATCCAATTGTATATTATCTCCATAGTGTTCTTTAAACAGTTAGATATTCCATAAGCATTCTCAAAAACATCAATTAGACAATTTACTGTGTCAATTTCCATAGTAAAATATTGAACATGTTTTTATGATTTGATGCTTCAATTTCAAGACCAAGGAAGACAAGGGTTTATGTTGCTTCAAATTGCTGATAACTTCTTCTAAAGCTCTTTTGCCAAGTCTTTAGCATTTACCCCAAATTTATCCAAAAGAGAACTAAAAGCAATAGGTCTTAATATACTCTTGTGGCTATCTGAATTTGTATGTTGCTTTACTAAACACCCATGTATGCAATTTTAAAGAGGTTTCAGTCTAGGTATGTGCTAGACATACTGGTCTAGGTATTTGACAGGGTTAACATGATTTATAGAAAATTTTGAAAATATATAGCGTGCTATCAGCCTTTATCAGGCCCGCAACCAGCTTAGGACACCAGGCGGGGCAAAGAGTTTTCTGAGAGGGCCCAAATTTTGTAAACTATGTCCAATAGTTTCAAACTATGTCCAACATATTTTTCCAGGGGGAGCAAACAAATTGCAGGGGTCTTTGCCCCCCTGGTTACGGGCCTGTCTTTATCAATGTGAAAAAGGACAAGGACAAAAGAGGAAATTAAAGGACTGTCCTCTGAGATAAAGGACAGTTGGCGTCGACCAGGTTCACACACTCTTATTGCCTGTGCTGCACTGCGCCTTCTGCAACTGTTACAACTTCTCCGTTGGCGTTGCGTTGAATGTGTGATTCACCACGGTTGCGTTAAATGTGTGAACGGGATGTGCGTGAAGAACAACACCACATATATGTGGCGCGAACAAGCAATAATAGAGTGATCATGGCATGTGAACTCATTGTTGCTTACCGCCACAGTGCGAAGCTTTGCGCACATGCCGCTCGGATTTTCCCGATCGCATCAAAATGGTGCTATGACCAGGATGTGAAGGTCGTGCCAGTTGCAGCCTTCACGAAAAGAACATGCGATCGGTGCAGTTCGTTATAAAAAGGAGGCAATGTTGTTACAACCTCTCCGTTGGCGTTGCGTTGAATATATGATTCACCACGACCGGGATGTGTGCGAAGAACAACACCACATATATGTGGCGCGAACAAGCAACAATAGAGTGATCGTGACGTGTAATCTCTGGTGATACTAACGATGTGAACGATTGAACGCAACAACAGCGTACGCGAAGAGTGATTGCGGCGCATGATCTCTATTATTGCTTTCTGCCACAGTGTGAAGCTTTGCGCACATGCCGCTCGGGCTTTCCGATCGCAACACAACTACTAGATGAATTCCTACTGGCGCTGCGTAACGTGACTGGGGAAGCTTCACACAGAACACGGTTTACGGTTACGTTCCGGTTTACGACAACGTCACGGTACGTTGAAATTCACACTGGATGTAATATCCGATTCCGTAAAAGCAGGCCCGCACAACGTAGCTTCGCATTGCGCACAGCCAATGACAACTCACCTTATCCACATTGGTAGCTTTAACCTGACGAAACTGCGATGAACTATATACGACTATTGTAAACGCGACTTGTCGATGACGTATACGTGCAAGGCACTCCCACATCACGTCATCACAAATTCCAACGACGTGACAAAATTCGAGAATCAATGAGAATGGAGGTAAAAGAAGGTAAACTCGCAGAGGACTCGGGTACGAAACAAAAAGCCGATAAAAATATAGGAAAGGTTGATTATCTTACTTCACTACAGCCATCACAGGGATGCAATGCACAACTTCAAATCATTCAAAGTGTAAATTTGGCGCATGCGCGATAGGTAGGCCACCCGTAGACGTTTGTCTTTTTTCGATCGTTTCCAAGTATATTGCGCAGTTTCGCAATTTTGCGCAGCTCTGCGCAGTTTCGCAATTTTTGAGAAATGAGTCATCTTAGAAAGGAGTTGCCCGGGGCACCACGGGCACCAGTGGCGTACGCAGAAACTTTTCATGGTGGGGTTTCATTCAGCGGCATAGGGTAGTCATTTGTATTTGGTGTGCGCTGTTTGTGACGTCACAAAATGCCGTCATAGTCCTGTTTCCAAACCAACGTTTTGGCGAAGTTTGTTGACATAATATGCACATTTTTCTATACATCCACTCTTTTTANTTTATGTG
>JGI24159J19872_10005580_pt1 | contig 16287 bp, 15 predicted proteins | sample Ectturendosymbi4_FD_19872 | JGI IMG/M metagenome (IMG submission 19872) | reverse complement strand
CTGCCCCCCCCCCCTTTCACTGCACCCAAAACCGCTGCGGACCCTTCGCTTTTTTAACGTTTTTTCGATTGTTGGGGAATTGGGTTTGATCGCTTCTTAGCGCGATAACCCCAATCGCTGCGGAAAGCAGCAAGTTTCAGGCTTCAGCCTGCCGCCAATTATCGTCACCAAAATCAAATTAAAAAATGGTCAGTCAACTTGCAGCATGAACATGTCAGGCTAAACTTGTGGTGCGATTAAGCTGAATATTGCGGCCCAAATGTGTGGATAAAAACTATCTTCAAAAGATTTTCTTGATTGGATTGTGGTTTACGTACCTTCGAAAGCACATTCATGGACCCGCAAGGGGTTCGGGGACCCCAGATAAAGAACCCCTGTACTAAAATATTAAAAAGAGTGTTTCGAGGCAATTGTAGAACATAGTCCGTATCGTTGTTCTGCTTTCTTCAAGTCCGCCCATGGGTGGTCCACTGCTAAGCTAAGCGGGAAAAGCTTTCATCAGCTAGAAGTTCTTTCAACAGAACCAGGAAGATTTGTGAAGCGACTTGAAAAGCGATGGCTAGTTTACTCATGCAACATCGCCAACCTGTCTAAAAAAGTTAAGAATACAAGTCTCCGCTAAGGTTAGCATCAGTGCTTCCCGACAAACTCCCGACGCGCTGATCCTATTTACAGTATCAAACGACGCGGAAGATTCACAAATTGTTTCTTAGTTTTGCGCGTTTCACTATTGTTGCGTCACTGCACGCAATACTGTCACAATCTCTTGCAGACACATTCACGCGTTCATCGATTGGGTTTGAGCAGGTTTTTCTGAAGTCCCTATGGATCATGANAGCAAGGGTGAATGTAAGCTTGCGACGCCCTTCGAAACGACGCAGCAGGNNGTCGCGACGCCCCCCACTTTAGGAACCCCTGATTNACAATATACGTNATCCATATTCTTGGCCGCCCCAAGTTGAACCCCCCAATAGAAATACTATTTTGCACGCGCCTTTTGACCAGCAGTCCTTGCAAAAGTCTTCCTTCGTGGGCGAAGCTGTTCTTTATCCGCTGAGACATTTCGCTCATTTGTCGCATAGCCGAATTAAAACCCTTCGTACAACAGTATTCACTAGCCTACATTTTCGGACATTATGACCGAATTGACTTATCTATTTCGGTCATTCCAAAAATATTCCGGTCCATCACCGAAAAAAAACAGGGGCGAAGACATTGGCGGTTGTCAGGTCCCACGCTGCAGTTCGACGCTCGAGACTGGAGCGGTCTGGTTTCTGACTCTCGCAGCACTTGACCTTTTAGCGTTTAGACATTGTTTGTGNAGCGCAAGTGTTCNGCGTCGCGCGAAGAGTTGCCGCTTCGGTCGCGAATTAAAACCGAAAGGTTTCGAATTGCCCCTCTTGCCTCCGAAGCGACAAAGCCTCGACTTCGCCTGCTGAGGTTTCGGTTTGCCGAAACGTATGCCTTCGTGAGAGGTTAAGAACCAACAACAGAATGCGTGAGTGCGAACGCAAAGTCATATAATCCGCCGCTTCCTCCAATTATAAGCTCAAACGTAACAATTCTCCCCCCATCCGTTTCTGATCGCTGCACGATCTCGAGTTATGCGCGAAATTTTCGCGTGCCATGCCCGCTTCCAGGTCTTAGCCGATCACCAGATTACTGCGAGTTATTCCCTCGCGTGTCCCGCTTTGCGTTTAACGGCGGTGTAAGGTGTCGCGAATTCAATCCCCCCTGTCTATTAAGCCTCTCGAAGGAGCAGTGAAGCCGTTCCGTTTAACGAAATTAGCTTTGTCACCGCGCGCACCGGACCGTGAAGGCAGGCACTTCGACTTTCGCGACTTGTTGCTTCCTGATTTTTGGCCGAATACCAATACTTACCTCATCAATGCAGACGTCGGCATATTTGTCTGAGCTCCATTGGCATTTTCTGCTTTTTCCTGATAGCGAAAACGTCACAGGCAATGCACGCTCGAGATCTCCGCCCCAGGCAACGCGCGCTCTACATTCTCCCGATTTATTTGAGGCTTTCCTTGTTCTCTGCGACATCTAATCATTGCATTGTTAGGGATTAGTATTGATGTCGCTCCGGCTGACAGCAGTTGTCTCTGTTGCCAAAGCTGCTGCGATTTGCGGTCCGCACCTGGCGTCCTGACTCGCGAGCACGCGCGGTCCCTGTCATCGCCTGCTGCTGCTGCTGTTTTGCGCCTTCTCGCGAAGTTCACACACCCCCGGTCGTCGAAACAAAGCAACAGAAAACAAGATTTATTCGAAAAACAACAAGTCGATAAATAATGTGTGTTTTGAAAAGAAGTCGCACGCACAGCGATAGCCGATTGTTTCGCGCGCGCGGAAGACTTGTCGCCCAGTTGTGGCAAAATTTCACTTAAAACGATCGATCGGCCAAGATCAACGCGCAGATCATCATGCCTTGCTCGCAGCAAGTCAGTTGCAAGAAATGGGCGGTTGCAGTCGTTTAGCAAAAAGTCACGGCGCAAAATCAAGTCCCGAACCGATCGTATCTCCTACTCAGCACGTCGCGCGCGCAGCGAACCTCCTCCCCTGTCTTCTCTCGCTGTTTCAAGCAGGCTTCGCCCCGTTTTTACCCGGCTGCGCATCGATCACTCCTCCTCCGCTTCGGCCGAGACTCGTCGTTGTCGCGTCCCATCTTCCCCGGGCGCGTTGCGCACTTTTGTGCGCCCGCCGACGTCACTCGATCGGCCGAATCTTCATCGACACGGACTTGAGCGAGTAGGACTCGCCCCTCCACTCGGACCAGTAGACGCCGTCCTGGTACCGACCCCTGTAACCGCTCGCCCTGAGAAACGTACAAACGCAACTTCACCGACAGGCTTCGCAAGTCGCTATAATCGCTATTTTTGTTTTAAGGCAAGTGTTGGAAACTTGACACAGCGTCCTTTGTTTTGCGACGTGTTAAGTAAAGGCCATGTTGGGCAGTTTGGTGTCCAGGGGAAAATTCCCACGTAATTTCGTGAACCGTTTCCAAGTACAGCGTCCTGACATTGGGCCAGTGCTTTTCTCTTTAAGCGCACTGTACAAACTCTCGCCACCGTGCGAATGACGTCATGACCCTGTGACGTTTCGAAGGTCAAACGTAACCTGTCAATGTGACGTGCGCGGCCGCTGTACAGTAGCAAGCCGAGCCAAGGCTCGTTTTAAACCGATTGACGTCTTAGCCGTCGGCGGCAAAGTTGACCTTTTCTTTGACAACCGTCCGATTCAGTTGAACCTGCCTTTCTGCGCTTTCGATTCTTATCGCGAAAGTTCAAGGCTTTGCGAAACGAACGCACCTGTAATAGATTCCGTTCAGGTTCGAATGCGCGCAGGCGTTGAACCACCATCCGGCTTTGTGCAGCAGCGCGCAGTTTCGTGGGAACCGATCCTTGTCGACGTCGCTGGTCGTGAACATCATGTTGTTGTGCCACGTCAGAGAATCGCCAGCGTTACCGCTGCAAAGACGGCAAGGCGTTATAGCGTTGCAGCGAAAGTCTTTGTCGCGTCACACACAGCGCACAAGCGGTACATGTCAGCGAGCTCGGCGTCTAGAGATGCCGCTTATGTCGGAAGTTGGCGACCGCCGATAGCAACTTGCAATAAAGCGCTGTATCCTGTTGAGCGGCTTAACGACAGAATAATGTGAAGGTCATAAATCTCATCGTCATAAGCAGCGGGCGATCAGGAATTTAAGACCAAAGAAAGAATTTCAGCAGCTTATCACAGGGGAGTAAACGCCACGCGAGGCGAGATGTTACGATATTTTTCAATCGCGCGTTTAGCACGCAACGCGGCTTGTTATCGTTGCTGAGCAGTGCAGCGTCGCTTACCTGTAGTGCGCGATGTGCAGCTTGTAGCCGTCCTCCTCGCTGTCAATGCGGAAGCTTTGATATTCGACGAAAGTGCTGCGACCCTCCCAGTCCTCCAGGTCGATGTGCAGCTTGTAGTGCACGTGGGTCTGATTGGTCAGGCGATGGATGTTGTCGAGACCTGTTTAGGGGTTCGAACGGCAATTAAAAGACAATGGTTCGTTTAAAAAGTGGCATGATACGCTTGTTTCGTGCTACGCGCATCCAGTAACCCACCGAGCCAGTAATCTCCTCTCAAGGCGCCGAACCCACGCTTATAGCCTGCCATGTTACGATCGAAGTTGACGCGGTCCGCGGATCTCCGTTGAATCACCGTCCAACCGCCGGGGTCCTGCAACAACACAAACAGGAAGCACAGCTGCTTAATGTGAAGGGGAATTAGTACGGTGCTAACAGCGAACGCGTGCCGAATCGCTTGTTATCGCCAGACGCAGGCGTATATAATGAGGTTATGCTGCGTTTGTTGCGGGGGCAAAAATAGGCTTTGAAAGGAAGCTGACAGACAAAGGCGTTTGCTTGTTGTTGAGGTTGAAGGGTAATCTCGTCTACTTAGTCGGCACCTCATGGGATAAACTGCAGCATCCGATCGACCAATCGCAGCCGCCCTGTCAATAATCTGAATCATTCTCGTAAAAGGGACCGCGACGGGATTGTTTGTGGCAAGAGCGAGATGACGGAAAACGCGAATTGCGGTTTGCTGCCAAGTCTCGAGGGTGCATTCTATCTGTTGTTCGTACACCGCGTGCACCCTCCGGCCCACGCGCCGGTTTCCTTCAGCTCGCTGACTCATGTAAACCACGTCGCTGGCGCTGGCGATTTCGGTGTCGCAGCTACTCCCCCCCCCAGCACGGCGCGACCGTGTGCGGTTCTTGTAGCGCGAGGTGCCGATTGATGGTGCATTTCAAGTGCCGAAACGGTAGGGTTACCGTTCGCTTTCGTATCGCTGCACGGGCTACCGATCACCATCTCGCACCGACTGCTGTCGAACGAACTGCCCGCCGCGTCACTCCGTCACATTTAAGCGTGCGTGGTCGCGGCACGGTGGCAGCTCGGAATATGAAGTTCAGATACCGATTGTCGTTGTCTAATCGATCATCTACTCACTCCAAACAGCGTAAATTGACGATTTGTATCGCGGGCGGACAGGATCTCGGCTGAGCCGATTAAAACCATCGCTTCGCGCGATACCTTCGCTCAGGCTTCGTTTCCGCTGACATCATCGACAAGAAATTTTTTTCCCGATGCAATACGAACGTTTCACGCAGAATCTCCCGGCTTTGAAGCCGAGAGGCAGGCGACACAGGCCCGCCTCATGCCCTGCACTTGCCAATTACCATCGATTGAACGTCAGAAGTGCTTCGCGTCAAGCGTGTCATTCGACTTGGGTGGCGAAACGATTTTCTTGTTGAATTATCCGCCTTAAGCTAATGACACAGAAAGCTTATCTCTGCATTCGTGGCATACGTCAATGCGCAACCCAAGCTTCCCCACGGCGGTAGTGCACCTCAGCGAAACGCTGTACGGTAGTCCCACAATGCGCGCTTACGGTCGACGGTGCGTTATGTGACTTCAATAAACAGGCCCCCCATTCAGCAACATCAATGATAGCGATTACTTGTACATGAAGTACATGAAACGAACAACATCCTGTAACGCGTCTCATGTCCACAGCGGACGGAAAGGATCTGTTTACTTTCGTTCGTGTTTTCCGTACATGTCGTAGAGGGACTGACTTGTCGCGAAAACAATTGTTTTTGTCGCTGTCAGAGGCGAGCTGATCGGCGCAACAGCACCTGCCGACATGAAACGCATGATTCGGGGAACATCGCCGTCCCCGCTTGTCCTTCCAGCACAAAGAACGTCGTGTTAAAATAAAGCGAACGCCAAACGCGCGTGCATTGTTGCAGCGAGAGTGGTCGGTGCCTGAACAAAACGTACACAGTTTCGTTGTCGATTCATTTCACTGCGGTGCGTTTAGTTCTTGCGCAAAGCGTTAGAGCGGGCGCCGACGTTAAGGCCTGGTGCTTATGCGTGATTATTGACCCTGGGGCTAATGGACGCTCGACCCGGCAAATCACGACTCACTTACCTGGTCAAGGTCGCACCATACACGCATTTTCGTTTGAGTGCGTGGAACGCGCAGCTTGTAGATGCCGCTCCTCGTGTAGCCGGACCGTTGGACTTCGCTGCAGTCGCGAAACGGACCTGCGAAGCAAAAAACAAGCAATTCTCAGCCCAAACTTTTAGACTGTTTACTCTTGTTTTGCTGAATATCGCAACTGCGTGTTGAAAACTCTCAAGAACCTGTGTAGAATGTCGTGGCTGGTCCGCGTTTTTTGGGGGGACTTAGTTGCGCTCACCACTAATGGAGCGAAAAATAGTTTGATTTTCGTCACTTTGTTTTCTGTGCAAAAAAACGCCTTTCGAAGTCCCACTGCAACGCTACGTGAACCGCCGTGCCCCCAAAGCGCATCGATTGAGTCTCCTTTTTGCACCGAACGCGCACTCTGCGACCACAAGTTGACGTGGAAAAGCAAAGGAGTTCTGTTGTTTCGGTGCCCGCAGAAAATATGCTTCGCTGCGGACGCTGCACTTGTGTCTGAATGTCAGCGTACGCTTCGTTAGAACTCGAGTGGGGTCACCACAGCGAAATTGTTCGCGAAACAACCCAACTGACGAGTTCAACCCGGTTTTGACAACAGACGGCGATGCGACAACTGAGGCATGCTTGCGGCGCGGCTCTCGCTCGAAATCGACGTCGTTAGTTGCTGCAAATCCCCATAAAAAAGTAACCAATCTGTCCTAAAAGCACCCTTGTCTGGCGGCAGACGTTTAGTTTTAGTTGGTGGTTTCGCTGTCGTCTCGCGAAGCACATACGCCCGAGGTGCAACAATAAACTGCGCTCGCAGCCAAGTGCAATTGTCCACACAGACGTAGACTCCAGGTTCACAGCCGTGTTTAGATAAAGCGATCGTGGAGCACTCGGATCTGCCAACGAGGGCTTCGACCACGCACGGTTTCGCCGTCCTTTCTCAAAGCATGAGTACTTCATTGTGCGCTTGGGGCTCGCGCCGAGAAAGCGTCCTCTTGGCCGAACGCATCCTGGTGGTTGGTCGGCTTACCCATACGCGTTGACTTTGTGTTTTCCTTTGTCTGTTTCGTGACCTTAAGCCGCCAGGCCAGGCTGGCGTTGTTGTTCCCGCTGTCTTGCGCTATGCACGCTGCAGTCCGATGCCTGTCGGCGTACGTCACAATAAGCGACCGCGCGATCATCTCGACGACGCTGTAGAAGCACTTGACGCGCGTCAGCCTCGCGCCTGATCCGTGCCTTCACCCGGTTCACGATGACCCTTGTCAGCATTCCTCGCGAATCGGGCGAAGGCACGCCGACCCCCTGTGTTCGGTCAAGCGAGACGGCTTTTCACGGCCACGCGTGCAATCTCCCACGGAACAATCGCCGCTGGACATTCGCCAGGGTCACGGCACTCACCGTTGAGTGGATCCGACGTGGCGCTTTTGCGTTGCTGAGCGACCGACTGACCGCGGCCAGATATTGATAATAGTCCGCGAGAGAGGTGCGGCGGCAGCCCGGATGGATCTCATAACAAATCCTTGCATCAATCGGTGAAGTGCGGCCATTCAAACCACTGTAAACGAATAGCTTTTTCTCCTGAGCCTTTTGTGTTTGGTATTGGAGTTAGTTGTTTTTTTTGACTCTAGTGATGGTAGCTTTATGGGCTTGTTACTGTAGTCTGCGCACTTCTTCTGGTCTTGCTTTAGTCTTTCTTGTCATTTCACATGCAAACTTTTGCTTGCAAATTTGCTGGACTGAAGATGCGTCGCTGACGTGAAATCGATTTCCTAGCAAAGCAATTTGGAATCGGATTCGGCTGCGCCGCCCTTGCGGTGTCTTGATGCTGCTGTGCGTTTTGTCAGTTAGTTTCAAAGAACTGATCATCAAGATGGGGGATTTTCGTGCAAGAATATGATGCTAGTTTTCTTTACGTGGTTGCCGCAAACTATTGATAATAATCCACAGTTCTTCTTAACGTAGAAAGCTTTTATTAAATGGAAGTATCGCCCATACTCAACATGTACGTTTTGCCCTGCAGGTGGCGGTGCCTCAACCACGACAGTTTCATTATTATCGATGCTATTTAGTTTGCTGGGATCGCAATTGTTGACACTGTGCGGGCAGTGATCGTGCAAGGTGCATTTGGCTGTTGGACTGCTGTTCCGAGTCTCCGCTGGCGTCTTGTGCGCAGTTAGCTGTGATGAATGAGAAGCTTTGCCCAATTACGCGAAGGGCCGGCAATAATAAGCTTGTTATGTATGTGTGAAAATGTGCTCGAACGAGATTTAGCCTCTCGATTGGTTTTGAATGTGCGCTTGGACGACTCGGGTCAATTCCTCCGCTTCTAGTGAGCGTGCGAACATAAAATAGCTGTGAAACATTTTGGCAAGGTGACCTGTTGCAGGATTTCGCGTGTTATCAGGTATCACATTGCTGCTTAATGAAATATTTTTGCGGCATAAACGAGATGAGAAAAACGGACGTGCACCAATTTTCTGAAATATGAGAAAAAAAATCTTTGCCTGAATCGCATTTCGGGTCAATTTAGGGCTCAACACCTCCGCGACGACCTTTGGACAACCCGACAATTGTCACGAACCGGCCACTTTATCATTTCGCGATCGTTTCAAGAGTTCCAGCGCTCAGTGCTTGGTGTGTTTGTAAAACGTCGTGTGGATCGAGCGAGCGGTGAATATCTCTGCTCTCGGTCGCATGGTCTTCTTTCAAACGGCTCAAGCCGGTGTGCAATAAAAAGTCGCCGGTACCTGCTCGGGCTCTTCGCCGGTTGGAGCGTCCGCGCTGCGGACTTGCGCTTTCCACCGCTCGCGTCTCAATCGCCATCAAAGGATCCGTTACGCTCGAAGATGCCGCCGTTTGTTTCGCCTGAGCATAAACAGCAATCGTAAAGAAAATCGCCTCGTGGCTTCATTTGATGGTTCGATACCAAATGAGCGCAAACGGCGTGAAATTGGCAAATAAAGTATAAATGAAGGTCTGAGTCATTCGGGCTGGTTTTGTTTTGAGTTTTCACGGTGTTNAATTCTGCGTTGAGAAAGTTCCAGCGCACGTTTTCGTTCAAATATAAACATATTTCCGGAAACAAATAAGGACGCGTCTCGGAAGACGTCGCTAATTCTTAAATTCCCAACTCATTCAACAAGAACGAGTCGTTTCAAATTCCGAACGGGTCGTTTTCTCGCTGGTCCCGTCTTATGCATATATTTATGCATAAGATGCATAAGTCGTCAACCGACGACTCAATCATCATTACACGACGGGTTTCCACTTTATGGAGAGGAAGGGTTAAGTTCTTACCAAAGACTAGAAATATCGCCAGAGTCAAACGGAAAAAGTCACTCACTCGCTGATTATTGTTCGCTCCTCGCCTTTGTTCTCGCCGCTCCCCCCCATGTGCGTTCTCAACGATCCGCTGCAATTTCTCGAGTTGTTCGCTCAGTGACGTCACCTGGCTTTGCAGGGCGCTGTGCTCAGTTTGCAAGCGCGCATGCTGCTCCTGGAAATAAAAAAATACCTTAAAAAAGTATAAAAGCGATTGACACGATGTGGATTTTGGGACTTGCACGAGCTTTGCCTGCGCAGGGTTTAAATGTGAGGTTATTAGCCGCAGTTCACATCTCGTTTTTTCAGTTGTTTTGTGGGATGGAGGTGTATCTTCTTATGGAACCAGCAACCGTGCAGAGTCCTGCAGTCAGTCAATTACTAACCGCCACAGAGCACCTTTTATTTAAGTGCGACACGCTTTAAAGCATTTTACAGGTCAGCCGCGACTTCCGTTTCGTGTTTTGCTTTTGTCGCGCTTTCAACCTGCTTGTTTACGGAAACCTAAACTAAAAACAGGCACGCTGCTATCCAGGGCAATATTGTCTAGCAAACGTTGACGCTTGCATCACGTACCGTTCGCAGTGGCGTGTGTTTACGTCATTCCAGATTACACCCACACCGGCAACGCTTGTTGCGAGCCTGGCATTGTGTTTAGGGAAAGCTTACTGCGCGGCTTGAAGCGCTCGAATTTAACTTGAACATTCTGCTGTCTGTCGCACGGTTGCTTGAGTTCAACTAATCAGGAGCTTTTTGGGCGGTTTTCGTCGCGTCAAAAGTTGGCAACCTTGACTGAAAGAGGTTTTCGCCTTGTGCTGGGGCTGCTAGCAAGACTTTTTTCAAAGAACGCGGAAAAACTAGTGGCAACATATCGGCCAAACTTTTCTCCCCAGACACGAAGTTTTGCTTTCCTTCTGATCNGAAGCTCGCGAACTCACCCGCAGCGCGTAAAGCTTTACGGTTTGGTTGAGCAGCCGGTTCTCCAGACTCAGAACCTCCGCCCGTCCGTCGCGTTTGTTGACCATCTCGTGCAACAGCTGCGTGTGTAGTTGGGAAACCCGGTCGTTGGCGATTCTGGTCTCTTGCTTCAGGTAACTCACCTGTAATGGATGAAAAACGAGTGAGTCAGGCTTGTGGCGCGCTGTTTGTTCTTTTCGACTAAGGGCCGGGCCAGCTCGTTTTGCAGAGTCCGATATATCTAACTCGCAAAGCAGACTTTGCCTGGTGTGAAGGTAAAAACAGCTGCATAAGATTTTTGCAGCACCGAATCAGGTGGCAGGTGCGCAGTTCAGCGGTAATTCTTGATGCGAACACGTTTTTTTGTGGCCACTAAGGATCCGTTGCCGCCTCTTGGTGAACAGCTCGTTTGGTGCTTCTACACAATCCGGAGCCGTCAATGGACAACTCTTCTTAGCGCCTTAGGCTTGCTTCTTTTTAAACAAGAAGCATAGAAGACAGCGAAGTGCCTGATGACGACAACGCGTGACAGTGCTTGCAACTCACGTCTCTCTGCAGTTGAGCAGTTTCTCTTGACGGCCGTTGCTTCTCGCGCAATATGTCGTTTCTCGCTGTTTCAACTTGAGACTTGACCGTGAGCACTGTCGAAAGACGCTTGTGTTACTGTGCGCGCGTTCCGCAGACAGACTGTCGTGCGAACGCTGTTTCGCGCAGCGCTGTTGTCTCGGTCGCACGACGGCCTCAGAAACTTCTACAAGAAGTTCGAATTGTGTGGAAAAGCACGCACAAGTCTTGAGTTACGCGCCAGCGTCGAAAAACCGCGTCAGCGAAGTCGTTTATTACGTTCCACCGTGCATGTAAACGGTCGTGAAAAACCATGTACCTTGTCTGTACAAGTCCGTCAGTCGCCGCTCGTTCGCACAACCTCCCTGCTCCTGTCCTTGGTGACGCGCCGGCGCCGGCGACACCTGCGCGCTTGACGCGACGCAGACGCGCGATCGATCCGGGATGTCAGGCGGGAGGAGGAAAGTGTGACTGCAGTCGCCACTTTCACCTGCGCAAACAACAGTGCGGTGGAATGTCACGTTGGCTGCAGTCGCGATTAAAGGCTGAGCTGATTTTGAAAGGAACCCTGCCTGGTTATTTCTGGGTTTTCTTTTGTTGCTTCTGGGTGAGACCTGAGAGGAAAGAATTCGACGAATCTGAGCAGACGCCAGCATCATCAGAGTACGTTGTTTGACTAAGGATGACATTCCGCGTAGACTTTACCAGAGTCGTTGCAGCCACTGTTCAGGACATTCACAAACTTCGCGGTAGGAAGCATTCTGCCGACGCCGCTGTTCCGCTGTTTGTTTATCATTCGCATGTTACGTTCCTGAGATACGCCTTAACCTTTGCAAACACCAGGAACCCCCATTTTAAAGATACTGCTGTGGGGACCAATCGCTTAGCTTATTGTTACATGAGGGATAGAAGAAAACACTTTGGCAGTCTGAGGGCCTCCAGATTTTTCACTGGGATCCTCTGGGGTTCCTAAGGTCGCCCCGTTGAGAACCACTGCCACGTTAGGGTGTAGTTAACGTAAATACCTGCGGTTTTGATCAGCTGATCGCGTTCGACCACGAAACGATGCATGGCAGCTCCGTTCCCGGCGGCCACTGACACCAGGTTCCCGTCCACGTCGCGTTTATTCGAGGCGCTCGAGTCCCTGGAGCGTCCTCCCGTTGTTGTACTGTCACTGCCGGCAGCGCCGATGTCAAAGTCGCCTTCGATGCCACCGTCACTTTTGGTCGCTGGCGGTAGAGCCAGATGCGCCGGGAGTGGTTGTATTGCGGCCAAGGGGTCGACGGCCGCCAGATCACCGTTTTGTGCCGTGCATGCCACGAAAAGCGATGCTATGCACAATACCACGAAATGCATTTCTCAAATCGTAACGCTGTAAGAACGCAGTAGCTGTTAAGAATTGTAAGTTGCTGACCAAAATAGACAACTCTTTTTAATCTTGTTTGCACGAATAGCAGGTTACTGCAAAAGCAACATAAGCGTTTCCTGAAATGTCTGTCAGTTTGTGTCGCTTTCCTGGCAAATTGCGTTTACGTGAGTGCCTGTTGTCGCTCAAGCGTTTGTGTCACTTGTTTTAAAGTCACTACAGTGCCTCGAATGGCATTCGCCCCCTGTACAACCAGCTGACCGCATTTTCCCACACGAGCAACAGCTCGCAGAAACAAAGGGCCTATCGTAAGTGCTCCATCTATTCAGTCATATTGTCGTCTCAAGATCCTGAAAAATAACCCTCAGACTGCTTTTTGATGGATGTCGTCTGAAGACTATCACCGGGCACTGATGTTCACGCGCCGCTCGTGTAACGTTGTTCCGGCTGCGTAGTTGAGTCTGTATTTGCCGGTGTCGCGTTTCAAGGCGAGTCGCGTTTGAGGTTCCGTCGCTAACCACTCGGGCTATTGTCTCTCTTCGTTACTTTCGGTAATGGCTTGTTCCCTTCGCTTACTCGAACCGGCTTTTGTGGTCCTGCTCAACGTTCGGTTTTGAAAGTTATTTGAAAAAGTCTGTTCGTGTTTCAACCGCCTTTGCTCACGCGCCTTGCTGCCACTGTGAACTGCACTGACGCTTGGCAATTGCTTTTGTACGTTTCTTCCACCTCGTCGTTTGGCTTCACATCTCCGTATCCTGCACATCAATGCGCGAATTTCCGACAGAACGGAGCGTCCAGACTTGTACGGGACTCAAATGCCCTGCTCATGATTATCGGCTTGATGCAACGAAAAAATGATGAAACTGGCAGAGAGAAAAACCGTTTTTTCATTCCTGTTGTTGCACACGAGATCACACCGCCGAGCCTATCGGGTTGCCTGCTTTCCGCGGATAAGTGTTACCGCGTCTGCATACCTCAGCAATAAGAGGCATCAGCAGCAGCTATCACTGACATCAAATCGCTCACTGTCTGTCTATAAGCTTAGACACGGATCGTTCCATTCGCTCGCGTGCGCAATTCAGCCAGCACTTCACCCTCCGACCCCCCACTCGGGAGCTTTCTCGCCTCCGCTCGGGTGAGCGTCGGAAAACTGTCTCCCGTTCCTTTACAGACGATAAGTCGCGTCGCTGTTGTGTTGGATGCGCCCCACAGTTGAGAAATTTTCGTCCAACTCGCCTCTGATGCAAGTCGCTCGTCGCGCCTTTGCTGTTCTCAGTGTCGCCGTGCGTTTCATCGTTTCTCTGTGCTTGCTGTTCGGACGCCGCTACACCTTCAAACCGCAGTTTAGCGTTCAGAACCGCGGCAGGCGCGAAGCACTTGCGGTTTACGTGGTTCTGTCAAGCTCACAAAGTTGTCGGTCCAGCGGACGACGAACGCTGCTGCTGCTGCTGCTGCTGCTGCTGCTGCACTTGCAACCACCTCGTAACTAATGAACTTCGTTCACGCTACCAGCGCTCCCCGCTGATTTACCGCCGCGCTGTGCACAACAAGACGTTTCCACAACTCCCGGAGTAGTTTACGCGTCATTAGACGTGAGTTTACTGTTGACGGCGACGGTAATGAGGTGTGTAAATCTGATGCTGTACGCCCTGGCTGCATGCGTGCATTGAAATTGCGGTGAGATCTATACTGTGAGACACTTCTCAATTCATTCATAACATTTGAAGCTGCCCGGCTGGTGCTTGAAAATTGGAAACAATATCCAGCACCATTTTACTTTCAGGTAAAAGAACGAGATGTGTTTCAACGATCGGCAAACTTTCGTTATGATGGCGTAAACCACGCTTTGAGTCGTAGTTAAAACCAATGCTTGTTTTTAAAGGGCCAATTTCGAACTTACGCCCGGGCGTATTGAGTTTCCTGTTAATGTTGATGTCATAAGCCGTATAATGACAAAAACAATGTTTATGAACGTAAAACACTACTAATGTTCTGTAGTTCAGTAGCGTATGGTTTAGCCCACGCAACCAGCGCAGGTCTGCAGTTCAGTAAACGCACAGCACGCGGCCCACAACAGTAAGTGTTACGCGGCCTGTAAAAATTGCTGAACCACAGTTGGCCGACCACCACTTCAGTTACGTGAAGGTGAAAAGATCTGCCTTACGACTAGCCACAGGCAGTCCAGCTGAGCACTTCGCGTATCGCTGAGCTGCCACTGTGCAGCTTGCATTTCGTTCAGCAAGCTGTGGTGCGTATTGCCAGTCTAGCGAACGCAATTTTTACAGGTCCTGTCAAGGATTCACTTCGTTACTTTCCAAAAAAAGCTGGTCTCCAAACAACCAACTGCCTTGTCGAGTAAACTCTATAACGCGGCACACAACCCGACTCGCTGCGCGCTTAGCCTGGCCCTTCCTTCAGCTGTTTAAGTGATGGAACTGAAGAGCGCAAGCACGTAGCAAGGATCCTCCATACTTTCTCGCAATGCTGCGTAGTGGCCGCACGTTCGCACATTTGCCGCCGGTCCTGATGGGCAACCAGAAAAATCACCTTTTTCCGATCGCTATCTCTCTCGTTTCGAGTGGAGTGCCAGGCGCGAGAGGCTGGCGCCCGGACAGCTTTCCCGCCCGCGCAACATCGTCTTTTGCCTGCGCGCATAAAGCCCAGTCGCCACCGCTCGACCTTCCTTGTTTACTAACAATGCCATTGACCGACGGCTTGCAGCTTCTGCCGCTTTAACGCAAGAAGGCCAACGGCAAAAAAAAACACAGCGCTCTTTCCGCGCGCGTTCGCTCGGCTTTAATCCGTCCTCGGGGTCGCATTAGTTGTTCGCCTACTCGGCGTAATCCTGAACGACTCGGGGGTCTGGCTCGCTTCCACGCCTTCAGCCGTCGGCAAGCGAGTTCAGAATGTCGGACTGTACTGTTGCGTAACTTTGGCAGCAAGCCTAGATGACGATGTCACTCGCAAGCAGCCAGCCAGCCGTCAGCTGCGCAATGTCCGCTGTGTTTTTTTCTTCGAAGCGAAGAGCGCAGCTGTGACTCAATGCGGGAAACATGTAGATTTTGTGGAAGCCGTACGCGCTCGTGTGTGTGTGTGTGTCGTTNCTGCCCGGCTCTTGATGTTTCAGCTGCAGCCACATCCTACGAAACGTCTTTTCCTCGGGCCACAACAAAAAATTTGGTTTTTGGGTTTTGATGCTGTTGCTTTTTCTCTTGCTGCATTCGTGTTACTTCGCGATTTGAGTCGCAAAAACGCATGAATATAAACCATTACCATAACAATTTTCAACCGAGCTCTATGCGCGTATGCTTGGCCTTTACGGCAGACAGCTCTGTCCAGCGACCTAAACTGCTGTGGAAGCTCATGTCGTCTGGTTTTGCTTTTCAGACGTGGCACCCGACTAAAGCGTTAAAGTATTTGTAACGTTTCTTTGTTTCTGTTCTAGTGCTTCAAATGTTGTTTCGTTACTGCGAAAACGCGGTGCCTTTCGGTGGGAGGTCGTCTCGCGCTTGCAATTAACCAAACATACGGTTCACTCGTAAGCTTGGCGAAGCCACGAAAAGTGCTCGTTAAGCAGCCGGGCCGTCGGTGCTCCGCATCTCGAGTTACCTCAGCAACTGCTTGACCTTGCTACTGTAATAACAACGGACCGTGGCTTGCTGTTCTCATTCTTTTCTATGGGAAAACAAACCACGCAGTTTTGGAATATGACAGAAGCAACTCATCCTTTGCGGAAATAGCAAATAAGCGTGGTCGCTTGTTTGCAGGAATGTATCTTTCTGACGTGATGTACATCGATACCGCCCATCCGGACACCGGAGGCCTCGAGAGTCACGAGAGAACGAACAAGATGAACAATGTGCTGCGCATCATAGCTGAGTTCCAGCAGTCAAATTACAGTAAGCGGAATCCGTGTCAGCGTAAAAATCAAATTAAACTGCTCTTATGCGTTAAAAGTTGACGCAGTTGTTCTTTTTCAAATATCGTATTTTACGGACCATAAGGGGCAATTTAAATCCTTTTTTTCCTCATAAATTGATCGTGCGCCTTATAAGCCGGTGCGCCTAATGTATGGATCAAGTAGTGCTTTATTGCCTACACTC
>JGI24159J19872_10005577_pt1 | contig 16293 bp, 9 predicted proteins | sample Ectturendosymbi4_FD_19872 | JGI IMG/M metagenome (IMG submission 19872) | reverse complement strand
TAGTTGGAGTGTCACCATGGCGAATGGCCTTCAAAGAGAACTGCGCGGTTTTTAACACCCCATCATACAGCAAACCTCGATTAATCCAGACACGGTTAATCCGGATCTTCATCAAAACTGGATAAAATCTGCTCTTTTCACATCGCGTAATCCGGATTTTTCTCCACTTACACACTGTTGTGTTCTCAAAGTGCATTGACTAGTCTCTAGGAAAGATTCGGACCTTTCAGGTGCAACACAAGCGTACTCACGATCACTAACGAACGTTTAGAATTACCATAACATCGGCCGCAACTGCGCGCAACATTTGACTAATCGCAGAGATGATTATTTCCTCACACACGGACATAGCATGTCACGTTGAACATACTGTAATGTTCAAGGCACGCCGCCGCACCATAGTTTCAGCTCATTGATCAATGTTGAGTGTACGTGTGCAGAGGAGTGTTATCCCTACTCGGTAACATGTCTCAGCCACTGGTTATGGACCAGTCGCAGAAATCTCTGCGTCAGTCCAAAATGCAAGATTTCTTCGCAGCCAAGCAATCTAAAATTATGAACTTAAGACTGTTCATACCTACCTGGATATGGCGGTTACTAGTCTGTTGTAACATTGTAATTACATCAATAAATTAATTTTGCTTCTGCGAAAGTCTTGCTGGTGGGTTGTAAAATGTTCAATTTAAGTAATTTTTACCGATGTCTCAGTACTTAGATGACGTCAGGCTAGAAACAACTAACTTCGGTTAATCCGGATCTTCGCCTAAACCGGATAAAATCGTTGGTCAAATCGAATCCAGATTAACCGAGGTTTACTGTAATTCGTTTCTGTAATGTAATTGTTACAATGTTCATTGTTTTTCTGTAATGTGTAGCCTGTTTTTTAAAATAACACTTAGTTAATGTAGAGAGGGTTTAAGCTTTAAAGCTGTTTTCTTTTTTTTATATAAAAGAGTTTTGTAATTGGCAGATCAAGGGTGAAATACAGTTCAATAGTTGTTGCCGTTTCAGTAGTCACTTCTGAAGGTTGAAGTTTAGTTCGCAATTGCAAATGTGGGCAGTGTTGTCAGTCGTGTTCAACTTCCCTTCAGAGATCTGACGAGGCAAACTGAGTTTGGCAAAAGCATTTGAAAAACAATAGTTTTAAATGTGTCAACTGCGTGACCATTATATAGGTGTACAAAAATAACGGTTCCTTAAACAGTAACAGAAAATATATTTAATAAATACTAACAGTTATACTATTTACAACGTAACAGAAGTGACAGTTTGGTTCACGTGAAGTAAGCCTCATGATATTCTTAGTTCTTGTGTTGAAAGTTGCTTCATGAAATACTACCAAAAAAAGGATCATGACATCGATCCCACACTGATTGGCATCGTGAACGTTCTGAGATACAGCCTAAAAATCGAATGTTGCAAAAATCCGAAAAAGTGCAAAGGTTGGATGACTTTCATGGAAGTTTTACGGAGTCTACAGTACTTGTTATCAAAAATTACAAAGTAGATTAGACACTGCGAACTCTGCAATCGCTTTGTAGCATATTTCTTTCGTGTTAAACGACAAAGAAATTAACACTTTCGAATTCACTTACCCCACTTCTTGTACCTAAGCTTTGTGGAAATCAGCAATTTCGTATACACCAACATGGGCGTCCGCAGAAATTTTTCCAGGGGGGCAAAGTCGATATTTTGCTTATGTTATTGTGGTTGTTGACGATGCAACGCAAATTGACCTAAACAAAAAAGAAAATGTCCAATGCTACGGCAACAGTTGCATACAGTGCTTTCCTTGTAAGAAAACTTTACACCGAGCAAACGTTTGTTTTAGTGAGCATGGATATTTTAAGACTGAGTTAGCAGAGTTCTAAATGAATTAAAACTTTGTGAATATCTAGTGTAAAATCTCATGAAAATACGAATAAACTACCCATTTAATTCAAATAGCTTCTTGTTTTCGTGCTTTTCCAATGTTTTGGAATGTTGCAAGTGCGCGACGAGATATGATTTCACTGCGTAAATGGTCTGGTGGTTCTGCGCATTTGCGCAGCTTCAGAGGAGCATTGGTTGCAGAAAATGCGCTTTGTTGGCAGCGATGCTTCTTTTTCACTCATGCTTCTTTACATATAGTATAAACCAGGGGTGGGCAAACTTGTTCAGTGGAAGTCATTTGCAGAAAATTAAAAGCACCAGCGAGCCGCAAAATCAGATTGTAGTCTCAATAGAAATACGGTAAAGAATGCAAGTTTTACATTAAATGATGTACAGTAATTGTCGGTATGAAGTTTTTGTTTGATTGTCTAGTCCCCGAAAACCTGGACAGTATGTTGTTGAAGCTGTGCGAATTAATTCGCCCAATTGTTTATTTTTCAGGATTGCGAGGTGGTTTGATTTTGCGAACTTTACTACAGAGAAAAAAAATTCACAGCAACAAGTTGTGCTATACACAGAAATGAGTTATACACAGGTATTTTAAATTCTGGGTATTCACTTTCTGGAACCTGTAGCTAAAAATTAAGTGTAGAGTGGCATTGACTAAATTTTTTTGACCCAGATTTTCTTACATTTCGATCAGTTCTTTTTCTACAGCAGACAAGTTTGAAACAAACATTTAGCCAACTGAACAGCCATCACTGATACATTAACATTGAATGGATTTGCAAGGAATGCAAAGCATGGTTTTAACTCTTGGAAATGGTCATATCTGGTTTGTAACTCCTCCAGTAGTCTAGCAATATATTTTGGTATTCTTTCACTTTGTGATCTGCAAATGCCTCTTCGCGAAACACACTGGTTCTCATTCCGACATTGGTAAAATGACAGAATGCTTTTGACAATATGTATCTTTGAAAGTTTTTAATTTTCATCTGGGAAGAAAATTAGCCTAACTTAAGCTAACTTGCGATTCAGATTCACTGTCGTTGTTATCAAATCGACCCGACTCCCTGGTGACCTGTGTTCCCTCTGAGGTGCGCAAATGCGCAGAACTATCAGAGCATTTGAGCAGTGAAATCTCATTCTTGAGCACTTGCAACATTTGTTATCGTATATGTATCTCATAGCCCTGTCGAAACGTTTCACTGGTTGTGTGTCTACATCAGGGTCTCAAACACAAATTCCTCCGAGGGCCAAATTAGAACCTATGAAGCAACCGGATGGCCGAATTATGACGCTGACGCAACAATGGCGGTACCTGAACCTTACAAGAACAGCTTTTACATTTTATTTCTCGCGAAATGTATCGTGAGTTATGGGCAAATCATATCTAGTCGCCTCTACGTTCGTTTAAAAAAACTTGTTCACACGCTGGCGGAGCACTTTTAAACATCGGTGAATAAACTAAAAAACTTAAGTGTTGATTATATGAAAATTCCCAAAACGCATCGCTGGCCGCCAGGAATCCAGGCGTGGGCAATCGCCCCCCTAAAACCTGAAAAACTAACTTTATTCACCACAATGTTTTACAATTCCGAAAAGAGCATTCGCGATATAGGGCCATTTTGTTGTCCATCGTTTGGCCACAGCAGTGTTATGAAGTTTAATCCATCCCTCTTACAGTAGCAAAGCCGTTATGAGACTTGACTTCCAAATATTACTGAAATCGCCCCCCCCCCTAACGTTACTGGCTGTATCTGCCCCTGCGGGCCGCACAAAACGCCCTCGGGGGCCACATGCGGTCCGTGGACCGCGTGTTTGAGACCCCTGGTCTACATGGTTGCGAAATTGCATGCGTACTGAAACAAACATTTGCTCAATGTAAAAGTTTCTTAAAACACTAGAATGCCCAATGGGGAAGACTGCTGGTGACTAACTTCACAAACTTGTGTAAACACGTTGATAAATGTAACAAGCGTTAAATTTGAGGCAACGACTCTTTATCAATTTGAGATATTGCTATTCATCTAGAAGAACCACGCAAAATATGTCGGCGGCTCGCAATTCGCNCACCATTGGTTTGAACCTACGTGCCTTACCGCTATCAGCAGTCACTCTCTCGCTGCATTACCTGCCAAGACGTCTGCATTCAATAGTTACTTGCGGCAAAACGCCTCCCACCGTAACTTGAAGTGCATCTTCGAAGATTTGTCGCCATACTACTGTTATGCAACAGTGGCCATAGTAAAACAATTCGCTCTCGAGTTTCGCAACCTGCCTCTGCAGGCAAGGAGCGGACATGAGTAAACTGCAAGCTCACAACTGCATGTTACCAAAACGGGCAAATGCCCGTTTTGCCCCCCCTGCGGACGCCCATGTACATCAACGACCTTCCCACAAGAAACGCCATACTCGTATATTGAATCCCCAAACCTCTACACTTCCAAGTACCAACTGCTGCAAATCTGTCGCTGACTTTTTTCCGAACGTGGAACCGATCCAACAGGTCAAAAGTGACCTGAGCTACATCATTCCTAATTCTAGTAGCTTTCACTCAAGCTTTTGTCGTTTGTTTTGGTTTCGAAGTGGTTTCGGTCTTGAGTCTTCTTGAATAACCGCTAATACCAAAGAAACAACGCTTCATTTTCCAAAGGTTTTCTACTTGAGCGTATTACGAAGTCACAACTTATCCATCAAAGCAAATTGCATGCTATTGTATTTTATTGTTTTGTTTGTTTTACGTCTGGTTTAGACCTTTGAAAAATTTATTGTTTTAACCTTTACTTCCGGCCCCAGCCTCTGTTTTCAATAGTTTATTAAATTTGAACAGCGTCCTTTGTTACTAACCGCTCAAAGCTACAGTTTAATTCTAGAAGTATCGGTGTTAAAGCTTTTGTGGTCAGATACGGTGTACGCTGCGTTACGAACAGTGACCAAAAACGATTCTTCAAACACAACTACAAGACGTCTGTCTAGACACTCGATACCATGGTGTGCATCTGTGTAACAAACTGAGAAGTTGCTTTGACAGCTTTACAGTGACGGGAAAATTAGAACGAGAAAATTACACGAAGCAAACAAAAATGAGGAACAAAGAAAAACATATCGACTTTTTCCCGGTAGAAAAATACGAAAAGATTGTTTTTCGCAGCAAGGATACAGCGCATTGGCTGATAACACTAAAGGCCATATCGCAGATCTGGAATTAGCAAAGCCTCTGGTTTGAAACAATTTTTGCAGTTTCGAAGAATGACACAAAATAACCGCAGGCCACAGAGTTTTGGCTGAGATCGCTTGAAGAAAGCGTAAAAACCTGTCGTGGTCCCTGGTCGAAATTATCAGCAGAAGACAACAAACTGGAAAAAAACTTGCAAGAACCAAAGTATTGTTGGACAGCGTGCTCCAGAAGAAACGAGTTCGAAACTGGGGGTATCCGCAACATCAGCAAGGGCACAGTATTTTGAACAGTTTACAGATGTTCTATTTTTTCACTTTTCTATAATGACAGTCTTTGGTCATAGCGCTTAACCCCGCGCAGGACCGCAAAGTTTGTCCATCAATCAAGGTATTTCGAATTGGACAAGGCCGCAGCGGACGCGTGAGGAAGTGCGGCCATCAGCAGCGATTAGTATAGTCATGCAAGCTGCTTGTGCGATGGAAGGCCGTTACGCTTTTGAGAACCGGTAAAGAACTTCCGCAAGCATCGCATTGTTTCTTGCCGTAGAGACATGCGCGCACGGCGGAAGGGTTTGCTGACGTCAACAGTGAAAAGTGCGCACGCCTTGCCTGGCATGGCACGCACCGAGCGGAGCTGTGAGCTTCTCAGGAACAAGATCAACGCGTCGCAAGCACACGTTCTGGCTGTGACCTCTTCAACCGAATACTTTGCGTTGGTACTTTATCTCGTTGTAGTTGATTGACGTGAGAACCATTGCGTGTAGAATAAACCAGATGTCACCTTCTGCAAAACAGAGTTTGGTAAGGCTAGTAGATGATCGTTCCGTAAGCGTTCGCCGGATATGCACTGTGCTGTGGCATAGATTTGCTTTAACTGGTTTGATGTTGCTTGGTATCCTATTTATGAACTGAAACTAGTGGTTTAGAATGTCGAAAATGTCACATGTACCAGAGCTTCACGATGGATAAACAGCATGATGTTGCCAGGCAACGCAGGCAGCAGCGAATATCGTGAATCTGTAAACATCGAACCACAAACGATTTTTAACGTTGGTATATCAACATTTATGCATTTATTATGGACGTTAATGTTTTCGAATGTCTAACCACATTCGGTCAAAAAACGGTGGTACGGAACTTGGTCAGTAGGAGGTTAAGAAGTGAGACGGCGTCTTGGCATATGACGCCTTATTCATAAACAAGTGACAGATGAAAGACTATCATGGCTGTCGACGTCATTCAACAGTTTTATTAAATAAACGCCATACCTGGCAAAGCAGATAAGCAACGTGTTCTGTATTACCCGCTTTGTTTTGAAATGCAACACAATTTACAACTACAGGCAAAAAATCGAATGCGACGTGCTTCTAGCGACAGCATGGTTTTCAAAACTACTTCGAAAGTGCGGAAGCAATACATCCTGACAACTGACATAGCGAACCAAAACCAAAACTCAAATGTTGAAACTTTAGAAATTAAATTTCGACATTTTCTTAAATTCAAATCCAAGAAGAAAGCGTCACTCAATTCTGAGAAACAGGTAATGAAAACAAATTCAAAACCTAGAAAACTCACACTGGCCGGTAGCAATAACCCACTAACATCACACATACAAGGAACAGCAATTAAGGTTCTTCCAAAACTTTTGCTTATATCTGATGTACAGAATTAAAACTATACCAAAAATTAACAATACCGTCACAGGTGTTCGTTAGTTTGACCCAGTTGCGCAGCCAGTAGATGTTGGCGTCATGTGAGAGACGAGCACTGTCCAAGCCTCTCATCAGCGCCGCCTGCGGAAGAAACAAAACACATGAGAACCACGGGCTGACAAATGCGAAGAGACTTCACAAACAGAAAAATGATATGAATTAAATAAGTTACGGCAATGCATTACAGGCTTATAGCATATCATATTACACGATGTCAGCTTGAATCGCTGCACGCGACAGTTTGGGAGCTTTCATGCTTGTGTGCCAGCACAAGCGATACGTTATTCTTCTATTTTCATATTTCCACTGAATTCAAACATTACGCTTCCCTTGATTTTAAGTTCAATAAAGCTACATGCTCCACATCGGTCAATATTATCTTTGCACCTGTCATTTTTTCGCTGAGACATTTCGGTCATTTGTTCCGTAATAGTGTTAAAACTTGACGTAACAGTATTCGCTAGCCTACCTTTTCAGACATCATGACCGGATTAACCCGTTTTTTTCGGCCATTTCAATGATCAAAAAAATAAACCAGGTTCAAACGATAGAAAAGGCGCACTCACTGAAACAGCTTCCTGGGGTGAAAACCTTCCGAGCAAATTCTCCTTTAAAAGCTTCTTGTCCAAGTTCACCACCAATCTGGCTGTCGTGCGCAAACGATACTTGAGCATGAAGGAGGGTAAGTATGGAGATATCATGATGGTGTGACAGAAAGCTTTCTGAAAATATCAGTGAACTTATGCCAGCCAAAGAAAATTATGATGCAGACCGAGTAAAGCACTGGCAGATCGACAAAACGCGACTGAAATCATCTCATTCCGTAAAAAAGCACGGAAACATGAACACCACCAGCACAATTCCGCTGACGAGCAAGGTGTCGCGTGCTCAGTCGTGAAGTTTTTGAGCTGGAGACGAACAAATTCTGTCAATTATTTGAAGCAAGTTTGCCAGCGAAGCAGGTTGTTTTTGCACACGCCACGCCATACCGACACGTTTCTTGGTGAGCAAAGAAACGGTTATAAGAAGAGAAAAAGGGAAGCGTTGCTTCTGTTCCGCTTGAAGTTGGATTGAGAACAATCCGCAATATGACAAAATACCTGTGGATAGTTTTTAGAATGTTTTTAGTTGAGACTAAGTTGATTGGCCAGTCCTAATTTTATCCTCCGAAACACTGATTGAAACAACGACACTTCAGAATAAGAGCTTTTTGTTGGCAAACTGCACTCAAGCCGAAACTACATTGGAGCCAGTGAAGAACAGCACTTTTAGGTAACTCTCGCTGTTAAATCTTGCTATGTGTAGTGAAATCGATCAATGAAAATGATCTGCGCGAATACTTTGCGCTCAAGTGATAGCACGTAGGTAGAAAACGAAATATTGCGTAGATCAGTCATTCTCGAAACACACACTTACCAGCAGAATGTAAACCATGTCGTCGCCATCAAATGGTCCATTGATTCGGCGGCAAAGCGGTTTAAATCGTAGCATTTGTACATTCGTGGGTACATCGCCCTTGGAAATCTGAGCAGAAATACGCTTCAGATATCTCACATTGCTTACAAATTGCTTTTGAAAAACTTTTTAAAACATCCTGATAATTTTCCGTAATCCTTTCAACGGATGTCGCAACAAATTATTGAAATAGAAGACACGGTTCAGAACACACGTCAGTGAGGCAGCCTATAAAGTAGGATAAAAAATTTATTCTGCAATTCAATGGTATCTCTTTCGTTGCACATAAATCGGAGCATTGGTGTATCAACAGAGCAGATGAACTTTACGTCACGCATTGACAGAAGGAAGTTTCTATCATGGCTGTACAGCTGTTCGCGTAATATTTAATATCTAGCTAGTATAAGCATTGAATCAACAACGGTTGAATGAAGTCGACAGTAATTCAGAATCAGGGAAGCTTTATGGTGACTAAAAGCAAAATACTAAGTCGCAAGATGCACGCGAGGTAATTTAACGAAACCAAGCACATTGATGCTTCAAACTTCACGCTCAAAAAAAATAATTCACCCAGCAAAAGCTTGATCGCAAAAAATTATAACGTTTTCATAAAAACTTTTTTCCGGTTTCAGTACAGTACTTGAGTGGCAACAGAGCCCATCCAACACGCAAGCTTCTATAAAACCCAGCGATTGGAAATTGTGGTTGTCAACATTTTTACACAAATTATAAAACAACATTTGTAGATAGCACAGAAGAAACTCCCTTACATTGCAAACGTACGAGAACTCAAACTCTTAAAATTCGTTTGCCAGAAGTGACGCACTAACTAATTGATCAAGGCTACGACATGAAACAAAACGTGAGCAGAATGCGCGATATGAAACAAAACGTGAGCAAACGTCTATCCAGCGCAGAGGTACGATTTACAGTTCATGTGTGGATTCAGAAGCGCTGAGCACTTATACCTTCTCGGCAGGTAGAACCCTTGAACCAGCAGCGTAAATTTATCGGTACGAGGTGCAATTGTTCTTGTTAAATTCGTACCTCTGCGCTGGATAGACGTTTGCAACGCTACCTCAACCACACAAGGCAAAGCCAATCCAACAAATCCAAGACCAAATGCAGTTGTGCGACGAGCAGCATTCAGCGTCGCTACTTCGTAAATTGGTAGTACGATTGCCAGCCTATAGCGTATTGCCCGAATGCAATACTGTACGTCACAGACCACGAATCATTCCGATTTGGTTCAGGAACTGACCTTTGTGCTAATCAGGTTCTTTGGGTACGTATAAAAAGGAGTCCGAACTCTGCTTATGACAATTAGGCTTGTGCATCAAAACATTTTGTACGAAGCAAAGCTTAATGTCGGCTGAAACAGAGTTCGAACAACCTAATACAGGGGTTCTTACCAGGGTCCCCAGTGAAAAATCTAGGGGTCCTCAGAAGAAATGCAAAAGTGTTTTCTTTTCACCCTCAGATGCACAAACAACAACGACCACCGCTTTGAGTAATGATAACCGCAGGCGAGGGGTCCCTAAACCGACATCTTTAGGAATAAGACCCCGGAGTTTGAATGGTTAAGAACCAATGATCTAATCTGAAGGCAACAAGGGCGGGTGCGACGTAAAATTTTTGTCATTCGTGCTAGACACCTGCTTAATCTTGACGCCCATTTCGCGCTCTCGGTTATTTTTCGCTTTTTCATGCAAGATTTCCGCCGCTTTGTTAGTACAGCGAACTGATTCGGCCGCTAGTTAATTGCGAAGCGACAAAAAAGATTGCAAGAACAGAATCAAGTTTGCTTTAGCTGCATTGCTATGGCCCTCTACCTTTCTCTTAGATTTAAGTGTTGTGCACATGGACTGCGTCTGGTGCGTTTCTCAGCGGTCTTCATCTAGTTCTATGACGTCACAATCCCTCCTTGAGCGTCTGGCAAGGTTTGCTTAAACCAGTGGTTGTCAATCTTTCATGGTTTGTGGCCCCCTTCTAAAGACTCTCAACAACTGTGGCCCCCTGCTCATCAATAGGGTCTTGCAATATCACTGAAGAGCTATTTAGTAATGGCCTCTGCTCGTGGCCCCCGGAGAACCGTTCCGTGAACCCCAAGGGGGGGCGAGTGCCCCGGTTGAGAAACCCTGGTTTGAACTTTTTCGCAGCAGCTGCTTTGCGGTTTCCCAACAGTTGCCAGTCTAAAGTAAACCTCGCTAGACGCTAAGTATGCGCGGTTACGTCATACATATAGACGCATATATTTGTGATGTCATGGATTTCGTACGCCTGGCAATATCACAAACTTGGCGCCTGCGTTTGTGACAATGGGACATAATGCCAGTGACAATAAGAAACTTCGTACAAAACTCTGAACATCGCTCATGACGCAAACCACCTCCGATTTCTCGTCACTACTACCCACGTGAACCTCAGGTTTGCCCGCGTCAAAGGCGCCACAATCTCACGCGTCGCTATAAAATTTTTGCAACCGCTCTAAACTAATTTCTTTAGGGAAAATCGTGCAAATTATCAACCAAAACAACTAATGGAGTTGGAATGAAATGTGGTTTCATATGAAAGCAATTTGTTATGCCTATGAAGGTTGTCTTCAATGCTAAGATCAAGACGCGCCTATGTTTCATGGTACATCACCCGTTTACCAAACGCACGCTTGATTTGAAAAAAAAACAGAGATAAAATTCTGGACAACACTGACTTTGCTGCTCAATTTATATATAAAGACCTCACTTCACCGTTGTTTAACGCTGGCATTTCCACTGAATTGTTTTACTTTTACATTTCCAAAATGAACCACCTATATGCAAGTTGAGTAAGGCCATGACAGTGCGTCGTGAGGTCCTGGTCCAGAATTGACAAGCTGAAACCTTAATTAACAAACACTAACGCGCACATGTAAAATGCAAATTGTTCCCGCCCATTCACGCATGAAACTGCAAGCTACAAAAATGGCTCATGCATCTTTTAAAAGTCTCGGGCTGACATTTTGACTGAGATGTTAATAAATAAATTGCCATACATAGCTGCCTATTTATTGATACAATTCGGTTGGAGGTAACTGGCGATAAACTCTAGGATGAACGATGATTTCTGCCACGGATACCTGCGATGACCGCTTTGCCGAATTCTGTAAGTTTCAACAAAAACGCAAAACAAAAAATTAGAACGAATATAGTTGTATGAGTTCACACAATGGTTGCATGTCGAAGCGCCCAAACTGACACTTTTTTGCTTGGGGACACGCTAAGCAGTGCAAAAATAAAGGGAATACCACTCTACTAACAGTTTTTAAACATTAGAAACAGTAAAAATCATACTGTATTGCATATATCGTCAACCACAGAACGCAGGAGAGGATCGGGATTATTCGTTTTGTGGTAGTTCAGATGATGAACTATGACGCCGTACTCGTGTATCCTTTCTTTGTGCATCTGAGCTAGAAAGCGCTGTCTTTGCTGGAATGACCAAAACGATGCAGGAAGAACATAGCGAGGGAAAAAGTAGCTGCAAGAAAAAAAACTGTTTTCAAAGTAAAANGTAAAAAATGGCCATTTGCACAACTATGCTCAGTGACAGTAAAATGTTAAGAAACCCAGTACAACATATTACACATAATGTGAAATTCATTTAAATGTATAAAGCACAGTCAACAGAGTAGTTTATTTTTTTCATAAATCTCTTATATTAAACATTTGTACACACGTATGCCCTAAACTTACATGGGTATGCACATAATCACGAAACCCATCGGAACGATGAATAGTGGAACAAGTGGGGCAACTTTAGTCGCATCTCTGGTCACCTGCACAACATATGCTGGCAACTAATGCTACATTACCAAATGAACTTAAGGCAATAACATAGTTCACGTCTCTATGAAAAAAAGAAACAGTTTGCTCAGCTTGACTAACCAGGCCAGCAATGTGCTAAAGTAGGTTTACATGCAATGAAGTCAGTGAATGCTTGGAATCATTAAGTTCCAGTCACAAAATAATCGAAAACTTAGTTGAAGTACATCAAATGAGCATACCGAATACACAGTCATGTCTTCACGATATGTTGGTAAGTATGTTTGATCAGTATTGACCTTCTTCTTGATGCGGTAATACTCTTTGATGTTTGACCATTCTAATCTGAACCCTTCATAACAAACTATTTAAGATAAGCACAACATGGCAACTGATGCATTTCAAATACTGTACATCTTGACCGCACACATTTTTTCTTCTTTTTTTTGCGGCAAATCAGAAAAAACAACAACTGAAATGTGTTGAGATTTTTTAATTTTCTGACCATTTGCATTACTAATCATACTTGTTAAATGACATACAGAAGACTTTGCAGTTATGCCACCAAAATTGTATTAGAGAAACAAAACTGATTTTTATGCATGTAACAACTTGTAGAAAGTAAGCATATTGAACGTTATGCTTACTAACTTAGAGAATTGAGTCATAAAAAAATTGATTCAACTACCTAGCAACCAAAGGTTATATGTATCACAAAATAATTGTTTCAAATTTGTGATGATTTTCCTTTATAAGCTTTTCACCACACATTGAAACAGAGTATAATAATAAGTAAGCAACTTCAAGGTCACATCACTATCCAAACTTTACAGAAGATTTGCTTCTGTAACTTACAAAGTGAATTTTTGCAAACCAGATTTATTAAAATCTTAAATCAAATTAATTCTCAATGTCAATAGTCATATGGTTTATGGTGGTTATAGGGTGTTCAGTTGCCTGCCTTTCTCTTCAGTGAGTGTGAGCTTGGAATTAAACTTCCCCTAAATCACAGTAAAAAATTCAAAAATACTTCACACTTTACTATGTTTGATGCACCGTGCTGACAAATCAATCTACCACTAAATGCAAGTACCAGATTTAATATTTTCTCATATGTTCAAATTACTATTATTATTTTTCAAACTTTCCAATAGTCACAACAATTTCTCCAAATGAAATTTGTTTATAATTTGAGTTTATTGGAAATTGCAGACAAATCAATTTTGCATAGAGGAAATAACCAAAAAAACTGAAATGATAAATTGGGAAGTTGATTAATTCATTGCTAGTTAACAGGAAATAAATGTACTGGGACCCAAACCGAGTAAATCCACAGAATCTTTTATTGTGCATCTCATCCACACCTTCATTTCATTTATTCATAACACAAGTTAAATATACTTGCATAGACTTCTATCTGCCTTAGTTCTGTTGGAATTAGAAAAATATAAGGTTTGAAAGTGATTCAGCACGTGGTTTAGGCCAAATTAAAAAAACTCTATTTGGAAAAAACACCTTTAGCTGTTTTCTCTTTATGTATTCTTGACACACTTGAGTTTAATGTAGCTCTTTTATAAAAAACATTTTCAAACATAAATTACCGTATGCAAAAAGTGCATTAAACATGTGAAACACATCCTTTAAAATATGCAGTTAAGTACCAACTTCAAAGCAGTATTACATGGGATATGGACAATTGACTTAATGAAAAATATCTTTGTAATACTACAGGAAAAATTATGTAGTGATGGCATTACACTTAACAGTTGGATGTTGTGCTAATTACGATGTTATATGAAAAATATTGAAGTGCTAGAACGGATGCAAGATGAAAATGCTCATCAGTAGTGATTGACATAGCTCCACCAGCAATATCTCATTTAATCTTAAATATGTAAATGAATGATCTTTCTTTATCAAGTCACTATGGAGTGACACACTTTGTTTTTAATGGTTCCACCATACCGTACTCCTAGTACTTTTCTTGCAACAGTAGTTTGAGCAATGGGTGGCTTATACTGGGTCATTCCAGGTCAAATCACCCAATGGTGTTAACACCACCATCACCAATTTGCTTCAAATTTCAGATGCAGGTAGGTTTTACATAGAAATGCACACATTTCAAATTTTATCAAAATCCGACCAGTAGTTTCGGAGATATTGCCCTTTAAAATTTTGAATTTTTGCCAAAAATGGGGGGACCGCCCAATTTCTAAATGCTATATCTCAGCAACCACTGAGTACATTTTGATGAAATTAGTGTCAATTTGTAGGAAATCGTCAGAGGATGCCATTGTTGTAGTTACTTTTCATGAATATGCATGTTGGGGGGAATGACCTTTTGTTCTGAACTTGACTTTGACCTTGTGGATCTTGCGATACAAAAAATTTTTAACATCAAAAATAAACTTGGACACTATCCCCATAATATACTAAAATTTAGAAAAGGTAATATTTTTAGTTTATCTGTAACTTGCATTTGAAATTGATAGCATATTAATAAATTTGCATAAAAGCCCTTATCAAATTGTGGATCTACCCAGTGGTTGCTGGGATATAGCATTTAGAAATTGGGCGGTCCACAAAAATTTGAAATTTCAAAGGCCAATATCTCCGAAACTACTGGTCGGATTTCGATAAAATTTGAAATGTGTGCATTTCTATGTAAAACCTACCTGCATACGAAATTTGAAGCAAATTGGTGATGGTGGTGTTAAAAAGTATAAAAATTTTGGGTGATTTCACATGGAATGACCTTACTTACACTTGGTGAAAGAAGTGGCAGCTACCATACTTTGTACTCTTCATGTCAACACAAATTTTACAATATACAACTGTGCAAATGTTCAATTTTTTGGAATTTGGCAATAAGAAAAACGGTGAATTATTTCACCATTATTTTGCATGTAATGAAACAAACTTTGATAAACAAAAACCTAGACTCAGCAAACTAAATAATTTGGGTGATACTATTAGCAGTTTAACTGCCAAATGCATTTTTTCACAAATATCACAAGATGGCTAAACCCCAATGTTTTTTTCTCAGGTTCAAGTTACCGAAAAAACAATTGACTAGCATCAGAAACCACTATAACTTTAAAAAAATGACTGGCAACCCACATACCGTTCATGAGATAGTCATAGTAATATTTAGCAGTTGGAGCATGTTCTTCCAACTTGTCTTCCATCTTCTGAGATATTTCAAAGAATCGTTTTTTCCAGGCATTGATTCTTTTTAAAGAAAGTTTACAAGGGGACAGAGATAAATTTCTATTTAAGGGATAGGACTGGTTGTTGCTGATATGTAAGAGATTAACAATTTTTTGTTTTTGTTGATCAAAAAGCCGAGCTGAGCTTCGATCATATCTTTCCCAATGATATGAGCAAAATCGAGGTTTGTAATAAACAAATGGACGTTGTGTATAGCAACCCACACACAATTTATGATAAACACTTCTAGAAGGCAAACACATGGTGCTTTCCTGAATACATGACAACATCATTGACAATTGAGAGCATTGAATATAGTATATTAGTCACAATAATAATCTGGTGCTATAATGTTATTTGTGCAGTACAATGCAATGTCAGTTGGCCTGTGACGCACTACTAATACTAGTGCATGCATGCCTATTATATGGCAATTCAAGCAAACTACCAAACTCACTAATCAGACATGGTTAGGATTTATTCACGCATTTGTGACTCAAATTACAAGATAGCACAAGGGCAAATCCGGGAGGAGGGTGATCGTCCATCCTAAAACCTACCAAAGTAACTTTATTCACCATGATTTTGTACAATTCGGTGAACAACATTCACGATATAAGGCCATTTTGTTGTCCACTATGTTGTCACATCAGTGTTGTGAAGTACACTTACACTTCATGGGTCATTCCATGTCAGGTGATCAAGCAAAATGGGGTTTTTCATCTGACCCTCACCAAAATTCACGAAATTTTATAAGGCGAGAGATTTCAGGCTTCTGAGCTCAACAAAGTTGGAATTTTGGTAATCAGACCTGTATTGCCGAAATTATGAGCATTTGAAATTGTGTTTTTCAAGAGGATTGGACCAACAAATTATTGGAGTTTTGCTGTTGGAACTTCAACTCATTATCACTCCTTTATCTCTGAATATTTTCATTTAATATTTTGTAAAGTGGAAGGCTCCATGATGAACAAAACAACACAGAAAGTTTTTCACTGGTGACCTTTGAACCCTGGTTAATCGTTGTTATAAGGCAACATGTTTTTCATGTGCGTTCAAGCATG
>JGI24159J19872_10005576_pt1 | contig 16293 bp, 13 predicted proteins | sample Ectturendosymbi4_FD_19872 | JGI IMG/M metagenome (IMG submission 19872) | reverse complement strand
TGCATCCAAAATTATAGGCCACACGCAATGTTTGCATGTATGACTTTCTGAATTCCACCATAATTATGATGCATACATGGGCGTACAAAAGGAACGAGTTTTGCTGTAGTTGAAAATAATTCCATGTGATTCATAAAATTATCTTCGCAACATTTTCGAAAATGAGAACTTTTCAGTTTTAATCAAGATGCTGAACGAACGATCAGGACAGAGAAAAAATTTGTATTCTCATACAAACACCTGGTTCCGTACTCAACTAGTGCTTTAGTGTGACAGATATATAGGCTACCACAGTAGTAAACCTGCCTAAATTTCGTCTACTTTTAGCAAATTCGTTTTAGCCCTATTCTTCTATCATGTGCTTGAAATTCTATCACAAATGAAGATCCTAAACTTGAAAGGCAGCCTATGTCAAGGGTGAGGGGATCTTTGAATGCTACCATTTCGGGCAAAACGAATCAGGTGTCTTGTACCTTTGGCGCATAACGGATCAGGTGTGTTTGGGACAAACTGGCTTTTTCTGGCATCCATGAGTTGTGTGAAAGCTTTTAGAAGCACGTTGAGGGCTATGAGCTTTCAGGACTTGCACTGGTTGCAAAAGTGAGGGTCTTGTAAAGCTTCGTTTCGAGCCAAAGTGGTCTAGTAGGTAGGTGCGTTCAACACTTGACTAGCACTCATATGACCATTTGCTAAACCTTTTTCCCAAGCTGTGGTACTGGGGTCAAACCAGAAAGACACTAAAACGTGAAACAGTCCTCAACCTAAATTTAGTTTAAAACTATCAGGTTTCGAAGCGAAAATGCAGCTAAACAACGCTTTTTTAAGAAATGTACTACGTTAATAATGGTGATCCATTTTGCCCCTAACAAAAATAATAATCAAAAGGTGGTAGAACAACAAGCGGATTGACGAGGAACTAACTGCTATGTCAAGATTTTTCTTATCACTTTGAAAGTTTCAGTAATTTGCACGGTTGAACAGTACCCTAATGTTATAAAGTTTCATGAGGGCAAATTGAGGCCTGTCTAAGATAAAATAGTACACGAACAAATAGGTAAAAATGCCTTAAAAATACGAACAGTTTAAACTATCTCCCAAGTTGACACTTTCAGCATATTTGTGGTTAAACTATCTCCCAAGTTGACATTTTCAGCATATACTTTCAGCATATTTGTGGTAAACCAATCATTTACGAAATTTTCGATCAGATAACCTGTCTCAAGATAAATCTTGTAAGGAGATAATAATTAACGAGCAAGACAAAGAAAAATTCCAATTAGATTTCTTAAAAATTATTAGAATATAAAATTTCATCTTTATTCTTTGTAAGTTTCTACAAATGTCAAAATTGCTATGCAATGCTTTGAAAATTTCGCGGGGGCAATGCCCCAAATGCCCCCGCCCTGGTTGCGCGCTTGTCTTGTACTGTAACCTGAAAGCCTTTGCTTTTTAAAAATCTTTCCCTGAACGAGTTGAATGCGACATACTTACGGGTACACCTCGTCGTTTTTCAAGGCAGTCTTGAGGGTTTTTGCCGATGTTTCGGTTTGACCTCGATGTTTGATTGCATCTGGATGGAAATTGTGCAGTGAAGGCGAAATTTTATTTGTTTTCTCTGAAAATGTACGTCTTGTACTGTAACCTAAAAGCCTTTACTTTTCAAAAATATTTCCCTGAACGAGTTGAATGCGACATATTTCCGGGTATACCTCGTCGTTTTTTAAGACAGTCTTGAGGATTTTTGCCGATGTTTCGGTTTGACTTCGATGCTTGATCGCGTCTAGATGGAAATTGTGCAGTGAAGGCGAAATTTTATTTGTTTTCTCTGATAATGTAAGTCTTGTAATCTATGCTCAAGCCCTTTTGTTTTGCGAAAAGTTTTTTATATCCTTCGAATTCCCGTGCAAACCCTCATGCGCTTTATGTGGATCCGTTGATCTTGAATGCTGTTTTTCAGTTTGAAACACTTTTTGTCTTGGATTGTGCCGGCGGGTTCACAGTGGTCATCTGGCTGGAAACAACTCATACATGCAACCCACCCCACTATGGTCTGTGGGTAATTTTATATTTCTTCCTGATTTGTGTGTATAAACTTTGTTTTCTGCCCTTACTACTTGTTTTTTGTAATGAAAGGTGTTAAAATGCATTGCCCTATGCCTCATAACCCCTATTGCTGCTCGCTTCCTTCACCTGTGTGCTTGCTTCATCTGCTGATCTGTACATGTATCAACTCTTCACCCATTGCTTGCCCACCATTATCTGTGTTATGTTGATGTCTATTGTGTTTTTTTATTTTCGCTGTATTTCTCTTTTTTTGTTTTTTATTCTCTGTGCATGTGCTTCTTTCTTCGATTTTGTGTTCATTTTATGTTTTGTAAAACTCTGAACTATGACTGTGCGAAACTAAGCCATTAACACGAATGTGCAAGCAAACCTACAAAAAAATAACAAGACGAACATTACACAAAACTTACAATCACTTTCAAATTTAACGTAACCCTTTCGAATTTAACAGGGCAAACATCCAACTTTGTTCAGGATGGCTCCAAATGTGAGCAGAGGTTGGCCTATATGCAAATGGTGGCTAAGCTGAAAATCTGCACAGTGCAAATGAATGTTCTACTGTACTACCGTCAGGCTCGGATTAAGTGAACGCGAGGCCCCGGGCAAAGTCGTGTCTGCGAGGCCCATTGATTGAACGCTTAGCGCAACTGCGCAGCGCTTTGCATGCACTCGTTTAAACTTTGCAAAAGCACCGGTCAAAAACATCTAAAGCAGCTGTGACCAAACCAAATGGCTTACTGAGCCAGAAATTATGTCACTGTCTTGGCCAAGGCCGCACACTGAATGATATATCACTGAGGGCTGCACATTGAATGGCTTACTTTGATCTTAGCAAAATAAATTTAGCTTAAGCTAATGTACTGAAAGCATTCGAATCCTAGCTGCAATGGTAACAGACGTGATAAAGCGGCATTGAGAAACACCTGCATTAAAATGTCGAATATAGAATTGTTAAAATAAGGACAGGTTGTCAGGATATAGCATACTTTTGCTACAGCGAAGACCTAAACTGGGCCGCACAAAACCTTCGACTGGGCCGCGGGCTGGACATAGCTGATCTGAAGCATAGGCGGATCCAGGATTTTTTTAGGGGAGGGGCTCAAGGACGAGTTCATCCGGATGTGCACTGATTGCATAGCAGTGAAGACCCAATTGCTGAGTAACTTTTTCAAACAAACACCGTTGATAACGATACACATTTTGGCTAAATCGCATTCTCACACTTACCCAGACTTACTGGGACGTTTCCGGAGCAGAAGCGGCCTTCAAAACAATTCAGAAATTATTCTCAAACTTATCTAACCTTAAAAAAGTAACTTGTTGAATGTCGGAAAAGTTGTATTATTAGCAAAACAAACACAGGTCCAAGCCGAAAAAACGCGTGGGGCAGGCATAGAAGTGACACAAAAACTACACGTAGAAACCTGAAATGCCGCCAGTAAACTTTGTTGGCATTCTGTGCAAGATCCATGCCGTATTGTGTTCGAAAATTAGATATGTTCATGGCATAGAATTTCATGACGTTCGGATTTGAAAATTTGTTTATTTTCGGAAAATTTTCCGATTTTTATTGCATAACACCACAGACGTAACGAGGGGGAAAGGGGACAAAATTCCCCTGACGCCGAATCACTGCGGGGGGCCAAAAAGTCACAACAATGTCATAATCACTTTTTCCAAAACAGTACATTTGCTTCCGAAAGACCTCAGGTTCGAACATATGGGCGCCAAACATATTTCTTGCCCCAGGCGCCATCTAACCTCGTTACCCCCTGCACATCACGATTGTCTAGCCAAAATGGCGAAATTTGTTTGCAAAAATACCTGCCCACCAGTGGCAAACCATCAATCACAAACTATTTAGCACAAAATGCTGTTGATTATCGAAGTCATTTGACCATAGAAATAAATTGAAGGTCGGAAAAACGGTATATTAGTGTATTTCAAAAACAAGCACAACTTTCCCTCCCCCCAAAAAAAATGCTTGGGGTACGCGTAGAAACAAACATACCAAAAACTCGAAAGCAATAATTGTGCTGGCACTTTGATCTGGAAGGTCTTTATTGCATCACAAGGGCATTGAAACTGATCAGATAATATTTTCCAACGTCACAGCGGGAAACGTGAAGTTTGCAGTGAGTCAATGACCAAAATTCTCAGCCATTCAATTTTTTGTACGAAACGCGACTATATCTCGGTAACGCAATTTTAGATATACTGTACACTAAGTTGAAAAAAATTATTAGAGACAGCAGAATATTGGTCGATGAAAAAGCATCTGATTTTGTGCTGAGCTGAACTTTTGTCCAAAAATTGTTGCTGGCAGGTAGGGGTGTATTGCTGAAAATAGAGATGTGGAAACCAGGCTCGTAACCAGCTTGAAACACCATGGAGGGCGAATAGTTTTCTGACAGGGGACTAAATTTTTATACTACGCCCAATAATTTTAAACTATGTCCAACACATGTTTCCAGGGGGCGAAACATTTTGTGGGAAGCCTCCCCTGGTTACGGGCCTGGTGGGAACGCCGGTCCCACACCAAACATAAAGGAAGACTGATTCGTCTACAAGAATTCCCACACTGGATCTTCCTGTTTCACTTTAGTGCTACGGTGCTATACAGGAGATAACTTGTCATTTTATTCATTTATGCTGGTCCCGGCGCTGCACGTAAGAATTGAAATGAAAAATCTAAATTTTCAAGTAACGTTACTACTGCAAAAAGGCGTGAGAACGCCGTTCCCACCTCACTACACACCTGCTGGCAGGTCTGATGCTAATCAGTAGTCATCTTTAGCAAGTTTTTTTATAAGGAAAACGTTAGGTACCCGATATGAACCTGTAGAGACCCGATTTCTCTTATTCTGGGTACCCGATTTTCTTTGATTCTAGAGACCCGATGATGATTTTCTCTGATTCTAGGGACTCTCTGATTTTGGAGTGGGCGTTCTCTGATTCTAGAGTGGGCGTTTTTCCGCATGTGACAGGGCTCCCACTGCGGGGTTTCTCCACCCAGATCTGTTTGTTTAGTCGACTTGGGTTCATAGGTTTTGTTAAAAATCGCTTTAAATCTGGGTTTCTTGAAGTGATAAATTCATCAGGAACTTCAGTGTGTTCAATAATATAAAGTTAAATTACAACTTTATATTCCAGTGTTTGCATACGCACATCAGGTGAGAAAGTACGCATATCGGGTGAAGCAGAACTTGTTCAATCGGTTTCATATCCTCATATAAGATCATTGTCAGCAGGACCGTAAATAAGGGAGGAGCAGGCGAAACCCCTAGAAAATTTTTCGACCCCCCTGGAAATGTGTCGGACATAGTTTGAAACAGCTATGCTTAATCCGCGGCCTAGTCGAAGGTTTTGTGCGGCCCACTTTAGGTTGTCACTGTAGTAAAAGTATCCTACATACTGACAACCTCTCCTTATTTTGATACTTTTGATTTGATATTTTTGATGCAGGTGGTCCTCAGTGCCACTTTATCACGTCTGTTGCCATTGTGGTTTCGATTCGAACGCTTTAAGTACATTATCTTAAGCCAAATTTAGTTTGCTAAGATCAAAGTAAGCCATGCAATGCATAGGCGTAGCCAGGGGGGCCAAAGGGGCCATGCCCCCTTAAATTTTTGGAAAATATAGTCATTTTGTGCTTTGAGAGGCGTTTTTCCAAACAAAATAGTGTTATTCGCCGAATATCATACATTTTTCCCCCAAAAATTTTTGGCTGGCTACGCCACTGATGCAATGTGCGAGCCTCATTAATATGTCATTCAATGTGCGGCCCTGGTTAAGATAGCGATATAATTTTTGGCTCAGTAAGCCATTTGGGTTGGACATGACTATTGTATTTCTAGGGGACCCCTTAGAAAAACTCTTCGCACCCCTGGTGTACCAAGCTGGTTACAGGCCTGATTGCCGGGGTTATACATGTGATGTTATTGTCTCTAATGCCAGTTGAAGAAACTGGTGAAACAAGGCTTAGGACCGATTGTTTAAATTTCGATGTTTCCCTATGCATACAAATTAAAAAACAAATTTCAATTAGAGGAAGAAGGCATTGGGATTATATTTTTGTGAAATTTTAGATCCCGCTGCAGTTCAAGATTGCACAAAATTTTCTAGTTTAATAAAAAATGGACTGCTACAATTAGTGAGAGATATCATCAACGGAGTATGTTACCAACGTTATGAAAAACGTCTTGAGCAACAAAAAGGTCGTCCAAATGTTAATTTGCGCTGCAGAAGAAAATTTGGAAGATGAACTTTAAATCAGTATTCGCTTATCATTCCAATTCAAATAAGCACACTCATATGTTTTTGTTCATAACACAAGCTTTCTGGGTTTTTATTGCACGGATACGTTTTTTTTGGTGTGCAATCTGGGTCTGTTTGAAATCACTGAATGGGAGCCCTCCATGTGACTGTTGAACACACATCTTCGCAGATAATACAGCGAGACAGTGACCCTGCTGATAGCGGTAAGCCACGTATAATTTTATACTGTGTGAAAAGAAGCATGAATAAATCTCCAGCAAGGCTTCCATAAATTAAAAAAACCCATTGCTGGTGTGAGACTGTGATCAACGTGCCCGAGTAAATAGCTTAATCAACCGACTTTTACACAGGCTTCGTTTCACACAGTATAAAAATACGTGGCTTGTTGGAATACGTCTGTGCAGACTTGTAGGAATACGTCTTTATCGTTAAAGCTTAGTTCTGACTTCTTAGTGAGCACTAAGTGCAAACCTGTGTTTGCTGTGGCGAGTTTTCGTAATTCATCTGCTCAGTTTTTTACGCCTGCGTGGTGATTTAACTTTAGAAAGTTGTGCGATAGTCTTGTCCACATATAATTCTACTTCTCATTGTTTGAAACAGTTTTGCGGGAGTGTCTTAACTTTCTTGTTTTTTCACCGCTCATGTTGTTCTGGTTGTTGATTATCCTTAAATTATGACTTATTTGTAGAAAGTGCTCGAAAAATTGATATTAGGCAGTTTATGAATAGAAAAAGCATTTCTGATATTCGAAGTGTAGAAAATATTTCAGACAAACGATTGAGAATTGAGGTTCAACCAGTGCAGACCAGGACCGTAACCAGCTTGGGACACCAGTTCTGATAGGGCCCAAATTTTTAAACGATGTCCAATACTTTTCAATTGTGTCCAACAAATTTTTCCAGGGGTGGCGAAAAATTTTGCATGGGGGAGAAAACCCCGTGATTACGGGCCTGGCACAGACTAATAGGGTAGAAAGGGTAAAGCGGTTTGTGAACGTCTATTTGCATTGCATCGTCAGCAACCTGAAAAGGATAATAAAATTTCAACGTTGCCCCACCGGGAAAAATTCCTGCTGATGTCCATGGATGCACTGATTTCACTCTAATTCTTGGGTCATTAAGCGTGGTGCTGACTGGTTCAATACTTTTGAGTCACTCAAAAACGATAAAAGCTAGAATTGTCAATTTCCTTAACCTATTTTAATAAACGCAGTAATCATAAAGCTCCACAATTTTGACGCGTGGTGAACAGCCTAGAAACATGATAAACCAGCAAAGGAGTGCTTTAATATTCAAGCGCGAGGCCCCCAAAAGCTCCAGGCCCGCGCGTTTGCCCAATGGTTAACCCGGCCGTGGTGTTGTTTGACAAAAGAACCATAGCTAAGTTATTAGCTCCGGCATCACTACACATTGACCAAACTCTGTCTCTCCCGCTATATATAAAGCACTTTTGCTCCTGCATTTTTCCAAGCAACAGAAAAAGAAACACGCACTGCTTTACTATGGGAGTAAGCTTTTACTTCTAAAGTAGATGGACGATGACAAGTGCGACTTCACGTTACCTGGTGTTTTTTCTCTTTGAAAAGCGCAAAGTTTTCGTCAACGTATTTTACGTATATTTGCTCGAGATGCCAACGAAGCTTAGTTTCTGCAAGAAATCCGTGAGCAAGGACTTCTGAGCATAACACGAACTGTGGCCGGATTTCATCGTTTACTTCGAGTGAAGTAAATCTGAGTTTCAAGTAGTTGTCGGTATATGCGAACGCCTGCTTTCGTTTGGCAGCAGTAAACTAAGACGGTGAAAGCTAACCGCAGCTCAGATACCAACTTCACTCAAGCTGCTGACCATATTACCTCAGAACAAACATAAATGTCATGTGGACAGGGGCGTAACGATGGGGGCAAGGGGGCACAATTCCCCGGGCGCCGGATCATTATGGGGGCGCCGAAAAGTCCTAACAATTTCACAAGCACTTTCTTCAATACAGTAAATTTCCTTCCGAAAGATTTCAGGTTCGAAAATGGGGCCGCCAAACTTGCTTCTTGCCCCGGTCGTCGTCTTACCTCGTTACGCTCCTGCACGTGCAACAGCAGAATTTTATTTTTCACGCTGGATGGGCGTATTTAATCGCTGTACGAACAGAAACGTCGTTTGCATAAAGTTAATAAATTTATTGTTTGGTGGCATTAAAGCTGAACTTGTTCGCCCTTGGTGCTTGCGGGCTCATCCACATCCTTCCGCGGACTCGGGTTGGAAATCACTGGCATATAATATACGAGTGGATTCCGTATTCCATTGTTCTTTGTAAATAATTCTGGGGTGAACCGATCGTAGTGGAGTCGCGCGCACAGCTTTCCATATTGGAGTGAATTGCTGTGAAACTGTTGGGTTAATTTCGAGACGTGAAAGTCTGTTCTACGCAATTGCGACTTTCGAGTGGAGATGAAAAGTTTTTCTGATTATCATCATAACCCTTCATCATGTTCAAGAAAAGAAATGGAATATCACATGACGTTTCGCAAAGACTATTTTGAATTACAATTTATGACTGATTTTATGTGTGGTCTTAAACCTTTGTCCCCGTTTCTACTATCGTAGAACTGTAGCAAATATCTATTCACACCGTTAGTCAAGACTATTATATTTCCTGACTTGCATGTGATTGATGCAAAAAGTGCCAGCACGCGATAAAAGTAGGCAATTTGATTTGCTTTCAAACATTAATGACAAACAAGAAAGATATACACCGACTGAGGAAGACACGAGCCGTTGTTAACCAATGAAAATTGCTTATAAGCAGTGGGCGTGAGTTAGAGATGCTTTGGGATCTAGCTTTCAACGAATAGAAATGAACTCTTGTAGAAACTGGTCATAGCGAACTGAGGTCAAAGCACAACGTGGTGTCCATTGAAACTTAACAGTTATGTCATTACAGTTAGTTCACCATTATATGTGCTGTAAGTTTCGGGAACAACGTGGACGACTAATTTGTCCTTCAAAACCAAGTCAAGCATGGAAAGATTTTTACACTGGATGTACAAGGCGGTTTTTGTATTTCTAAAGCAAGGGCAATTGTTACTGGAGTTGGCAAGAAAGCAAACGTTTTAATGTTAGTAGTAATTGGGATTTCCGCAGAAAAGCTCAACACACCAAGCATCGCCACTGTAACTCAATCCCAATGAAAACAAAGAAAATAAGAAGGTTTTGTACAAGGTTTGCCAAAAATCATAGAGATCCAAGAACAGTCGCCACGTAAGTTGACTACAAGGCGTGCGCGATGCTGAGATCAAACCAGGGGTGACACCAGGGAAGACCTACACCGCACAGGAATGAGTAACTTCAAGCATCGTAAACCTCGGTGTGTGGAAATGGGTAAGGAGTGTGAACGCGAAAGTGTGTCCCACATGAAGCAGATACTCTTTAAGCATCCCTCCTCCCGGCCCAGTCAAAAACTTGCGTTTTCTTAAGCGGAAAATGTTGCTATTTACAGCTCTGGGTTGGCGTCTTTGCTGCAGACAGGGATGAAAAGAAACGGGAACAGTACATTGAACGGATTGCAGTCGAGAGTTGCGATAAGACGCGGCTAAAAACTACTACATCTTCTCTGGTGAAACGTCAAAGCGAGCATGAACACAAAAGCAAGGATTGATGGGCACCTTAGTGCGCGAAATCTCAACATAAGTAAAAAAGAAAAAGAAAGATGATTGCCGAAGCACAGCGCAGAAATCTAATGGCACCGCGGGTTAATAGAACGTTAGTCGAAGGAAGCCGCGATCAGCATAAGAGCCATGAAGCATGTAGTATTAGAGCGTCAACCGTCATCGCACGGTCTGCCTCGAGTGCACTGTACGTGCTGCAGAATGTTCAGGGCAGGTGCTCAGCTGTCCAGGATGTTGAGATACTTCCGCTCGATCAGCAGAGGAAGAAGCATGTGCCTGCAATGAAAGCAACTTCTGTCAAGTTCGGTTTTATAGGAAGGCCGAGCTTCACTCTCGCTATACGGTACTGCCTTAAAAGGTATGAAAATAAAAGTTGCGGACGTATCCTCAATCTCCGTCTTTCCAAGGTGTGAAGTTTCCGAACTGCCAGTATTGCAACGCTTATAACTAAAAAAGTTACAAACCTTGCGATTGGACTCGTTAAAAAGCGCGTAAGTGCGCAAAATTTCGACAAAAGGTGAAATACCGGCCCAACAACAAGAATCATGCTTCACTGGTTAGAAAATCTGCGAGCGACATTGCACGCAATGACTCATTTCAGCGTGACGAGCCTTCAGTTTGACGTAAAGGTAGTGTGTTTTTGAAGTCAGTTTATGAAACAATGCGGCTTCAACTAGCTGTGGTGTACGGCAGAGTATATAATCCGTGGATAAACTACTGAAATATTGCAGTGGTCCTATAACAGTGACAAACTTCAATGGTATAAGCAGGCAGAAAATTGCGTAAGGTTATAAGCGTGGTTGTTCTGGTCGTCTGAAAAAAGGGGTTAACCTTTTTTTTTGCACCATGGCCTTCAACAGCAACCCACTATAAACTAACGACCCCTTGCGCACGACTTTCGTCGTCTAATCGAAATGAAAGCTCAACTCAATGAGCTTTCCCATCTCTACTTTGCGATCGCTCATAAATAACGCTCCCGACCCGCCAAGGGTCGCAACCAGGTTAAAAACAAATGCTCTAAAAAGTGCTTCATTCTTCTCAAAAACAACCCTCTCTGAACCAAACGTATTTAATAATTCACGGCAGATGTCTGGCAGTGGCATCGTGTTATGTCAGGAAAATCGGTGTCCTTACTACTGAAGGAGGGTACCACGACTAATACGTAACAACATCAAAACAACTCTTCAATATTTCGTCTGACATGCGGTAACCTTGAATTTTAAAATTATTCACTTGGCGTTCGAACACACGAAGTTTTCGTCTTTAAATTCTCCCGATTAACACGTGGCAGGCAGCTATGAAAACTAACCTGATCGGCAAGAGAAGCAAAATGACCACGGGAAAGATCATTTTGAAGTAGTACTGCTCGGCGAACCCAAACCCAGACACAACCAGAAGCATGGCGATCTGACACAGAGTGAAGATGTGGATCTTTCGCTGCGGAACTTTGCGCACGTAGTGGTTTGGAGGGTAGGAACTCTGTGCGAAGACACGCACGTCGTTACTTGCTCAGCTCACAACTGCGAACGGGTTGCTGATCACCGCCCGCAAGTAACGCGAGTCCTCCGAATGTTTAACCGCTAGAGGACGCCTCAACGACATTTTCCGGCAGCGTCACTGTGTGAGCAAACAACGACTGCAACAAACTGAACTTACGCCTTCCATGAGGAAGAGGAGCATCCTGTCGAACATCTGGTTTCCAATGAAGGAAGAAAAGGCCAAGTACATGAACAAGCCCTGAAACACATTGACAGAAGCGGAATTAGGCACCGTGTCGAAGACAGAGCTGATGATGACCTGCAACGTTTATGCTTGAGCTCTTTAAGTATAAACGTAAAAATAGCCATACCAGTAATTTCACGAAACTCTTTCAGCAAACGTAAAAAACGCGTACCGGCAATCTGCAATGAAAACATTAAATAGTCGGTCCGGGATTAAACTAAACATAAAATTGCCATGAAAAACGAAGGAAAACGCAATGCTACATGCAGCTTGCCAAGCAAAATGCTTCCAAGGTTTGGCAAACAATTACCCGTACCTGCAATACAGCAATGGGAATGTATCTGAGGTAAGGTATGATCAGCAAAGAAAGCCCGATGAGAACGTGAGAGATGATGCCGGTCAGACGAGTTTCACGAACCTTCACGATTCTGTCAAGATCAATAGAACGATACTCGTTGTGTCGANGGACTTTTTACCGGTTTCACTCTTGACGTCGCAATCACGTCTGCTTATAATGAAGTGACGGACATTCAAACAGTGCGACAACCAGAACGCTATGTAAGCCTAGGGTTGCAAAGACAGTAGGGTTGCCAGATGGTCGGTATGTTACTGCTGGTTTAGCAGAGGCCGGTAAGAAGCCAGTATTTTGAAAATCTGTGGCTAAACCAACTCCAAAAAAACAACGTAAACGTCTCAAATTATAATTTGACTTCTCAAATTAAAATATAATCTGGGAAATTTTTTTAAGTCCAAAATGGGGGCAAATTATTACTCCTTGCAGCTTAACAATACTCAGTCTTTGTTTTCTTCTGTTCCTATGTTTAGTCATGCTTACCATAACCGTACATGATCCACATGAGCATTTTTTGATTAACCGTGAAATCAGCGCAGGTGGAGTTGTTGTCTGAACCACTACAGGCTATTGCAGAAGAATGCAGGAAAATCATATAAATGGACAGGAAGAGCGTGACATTGTAGCGACGAGTGAACCTCATGCTGCCCGTGATGATGGTGCAGTATTTACACGCTATGGCCGGGAAGTAAAAGCGCCGGATGGGTTAAATTTATAACTTAAGGTAATCGCTTGCCTCAATGTTTTTGATTTTATGTTTGTTATCCGTTGATGTTTCTTTCAAGAGAGGGGGATGTAGTGGAATGCGCCGCGCTCGCTTCGCAATAAGTGCAGCGTTTCAAGCCTGAGGCGGCTCGCGATCAACGTTTGTTGCACGCATCATATTTGCGGAGTTAGCTGTAGTGGAATGCGCCGCGCTCGCTTCGTGAAAAACAGAGAATGAGAATTTGTGTTGTTAAATCTTGCCAATTTCCGTTGATTCGGTGTTTTCTTATTAAATTTCGTACAAAGCAGTTTTCATCGTGACCGTGATTAATGTACAGATATTAATCTCTCGGATAAAGCTTTTACCTCAATGATTGTTACTCTCGCCAATGGCAAAGATATTGGATAGGCTGTTTGAATGCGCAGTGTTCACTAATAACTACAATAACTTGGCCTACGCCTTATTTCTATTATTTTTTCGATAAGTTATTTGTCACTGTTGACAAAAAAGCCGGTATTTTATAAAACACATCTGGCAACCCTAAAAGACAGTGTTTTTTGAAAATATCGCAACGACCAAAATCGCACATTTGGAACTTCCAATGCACTTGAACTTACATATCAGGATCGTTTGCAGGCTAAAATATCAAATTTAGTCAATGCAGCACCACGACAAAAATAAAAATTTTTTCGTGATGAACGTGCTGGGGTCTGCTATGTACTGTAAACGTGATGTTAGTGATGCATGAAGTGTACGCGCGATGAATCAGAAAAAATCTACCGAGTTGCACAAAGAAATGAGGTACCACACCGCTGAGAAGCCCGAAGAGTTTGTTCAACTCTATTAAAAAAAAGTACAGACCAACAGGGGTCTCTTGCAAAATCACTTGAAACGTTTTTCCCTTAAATAAAGACAGTTTTCCTCACACAAGTGTGGCTAAACGTGTAGCAAAAGATCGTGAAAAGAACCTCTAATTCTTTTCTCCCTAAATCTGGTTAGCGGTTTCTTCAAACCCTGACAACGTACAAGACAAACACTGCTTACTGCAAGGCAACACTTGATAGCAAGAGCGCACTACACCAATGATAAGAAAGCATGTTAGGAAAAATTAACGCTTTTAAACCAGACAGTGCATCTGGTTTACTAAGATAGGTACGCACACGCTACGTTCTCTCCAGGTGCATTAGCATGATGGCCTACAGCAGATCTACATGTCCACTAAATGTTACAGCAGCTTAAGCTACCTTCTTCGTTTGGTTTTGTACAGCAGTCCCATGGCATGCCTGCACGAGGATGGTAAATATCAACCAATACGTCATACATTGCAACACGCAAGAACTAAGTTCACGCGTACGCAGCACGGATTGCGCAATTCCACTCGTGGAAGTGCAACGGCATAACGTGCCAAGTCTCCAAACGAAGCAATCAAAGACGAGTTTCGAACGATAGTAGTTAACGTTCAAAGCAATCAAACGCAGCTTTGGGAGTACGGGAGTTTTCGTGCCGGAATGGAATGACTTCACACAAAGTTGACAAGAAACACGAAAGTGCCTGATTTTTGATCAGGTCGCAAACCGATTCCACTCACTCGTCAGACACTGTCCCGACGTTAGACACGTGCTGCTCAACATCCGCCAGAGCTTTAACGTGAAGCGGCGAGTGAGGCAGAGCAGCGTGGACCCAGGGCAGGTTGAACACCGACAGTGGAATGTTGATCAGACCAACCACCATCAAGTCCCAGTGATACGCTGAGCCTTTTTGCAATCTAAAAAACAGGTTTCTCAGTACTCGGCAAAAGAACTTCCTGCCTCTGTGGTGAATGCCCCGCGGACGCTGGTGGTGGCCAAGGGCAGCAGGGCCGTCACCAGCGAGGGGGGAGTGGTGCTCGGTCCCCCATTTAAAATCTGCGCCTCCCATTTCATGTTTGCCCCCGGTTGCTGCATACATCCAATATTGTATGTTGAGGGATTTTCCCCCCTTGTGGCTTTTTGCCTCCCCCCTGTTGCGAAACCCTGGCGACAGGCCTGAAGGGCAGAAGAAACCAACAGTTTCTTTGGATCAAGGGAACAAGCTTGAAAAGTTAATCGTGTACGACTATGATAGCGCGCAACTCAGATATACACCTGAAACGTTAAATTTTACCTGCGAAAACTTTTTTCTGCCGATTCCATCCTCACTAGAAAAAGGCGGAAGCAAAAACGAAACAGATAAAAAAACACCTCAACGTAATATTCCAGACTGCAGAAATGGCCGACGATGGGGACTTACTTGTTCTGGGGGGCGTTGACCACAGCGCCGGTGACGTTCTGATCAACGAAGAAAAGGCAACTCAGGCAAAGTCCCAGCCCCATGGCACCGACGTGGGCTAGAGCTGGCAGCATATGCACAGGAGGAATAATCAATACTGCCTTACTGGGAGTGTAGTTGAACTGCTCCTCTGTAATAAGAAACGCAATAGTTATTAACCAGGATTGCTGCTGGGATAATTTTCCTTAATCTGATGCTTTATATCTAAAAACAGCTGAACGAAATTGTTAAGTGGAAATATCGTGACATTGTTGTGATTGGAATTTTTGTTTGGAATTTCGAAACTGTTGTGGGCCATTGGTTCCGAAATCATAAATCTACATTTTGGGTTTTGCACGTCATCACTACTGTTCATCAACTGGACTGGTCAGTTTGGGAGCACATTGGGAGCAGCCATTACACAATCGTGATACATTTTTCACCACTGCCAAAAAAGAATTAAGGCAATTTAAGCGTGATGTTTAGGGTGCTAGAATGATGGAATTCCACCGCTTCTTGACACGTGCTACTCAAAACCGACTGGTGATAAGAACACCGCTGTGGCGAATTTATTCATCTCTTACGCCCAAAGCAGCACTGGTGCACATCTCGCAATTTAACAAAGGGTTCTCATAAAACTCGGCGTTAAATGTACTGTCTTGGAGGTTGACGTCGTGGCCGCAAGCACGTATCTTCTGCCAAGTTGACTGAGTTTGACTGCGTTCCTATTAAGAAATGGTTACGTACGCTCGATAGCATTAAATCCAAGAGCTCCAACCAACGTGAAGGTGATGACGGCGAGCGGAAGAGCGTAATCAGCCAGCAGTTCTCTTTTGGTTGCGGAAAGAAACTGCCTGCAACGCAAAATGTCTTACTGAGTAGGTTTTCCAAGTTTTCACATAACGGCGCAAAAAAGGTGACTGTCTTGCACAGGTCAGCATTTGTGATTTTGTTGAGCAGTAACACACAAGTACGTAATTGCAACTCGAAGACATTCTTCTTCCGGTCCGTGTCAAAGAATTGTAGCCTCGCTCCGGTCCGTGTCAAAGAATTGTAGCCTCGCAAGAACGCAAGTTTTAATTTGAAAAAACAAAATCGCGAACTTCTAGATCGGCAACAACCAAATGCCAAACCATAGAAAACAAACATCTTGATCAGTGTACTGTTACGTCACAAACATGTACCGTACGTGCAGACCATTGCGCACGTGTTTTGTTTGAGCAGCC
>JGI24159J19872_10005575_pt1 | contig 16293 bp, 12 predicted proteins | sample Ectturendosymbi4_FD_19872 | JGI IMG/M metagenome (IMG submission 19872) | reverse complement strand
TCAAGTTTCCGGATCAGGATTTTCAAATTTCATTGTTTTGGATTTGACGCCAACACAATCATAAAAAGAATTTTTGCAAATATTTAAAGGATGTGATATAGTTCACATCAGTTGCAAATGTGTGAAAGAGACGCTGTTGCGCCGGACGTGTCATGCACGGCAGAGCACCAGTCCACCACCATAGCATCCCATCAGTCCACCATCAGCCATCAGGATCATTACAACGTGGTTGATGTCAGATTACATTTGTAAATTGTGAGTTGTGCAGGTTAGAGATGTGGTGTTGCTGTGCCTATTTTGCTGTATTATATATTTTAGTGTGCATCAATATCATTTAGTGCCTCTTTACTTATCGGTTGGGCTCAATCATCAGCTACTGTTACTTAGTGGATGTAGCAAGCTTAAGTTGTTTTGTGATTAGAAGCTTACTTGGTAATATTGCTTTCGGCTTCATGTTTCATTGCATGAACTTGGTTGACTGCATTTTCTGGATCTGCCTTTTAGCAGGCATGGGGTAATCGTAATCGATTACAGTTTTTCGAGTAAGCTTAATCGTAATCGATTGAACTGACCAAAAATGAAATGTAATCGTAATCGATCACAAACATTGCCAATTTAATCGTAAATTTCATCGTAATCGACGATTACTTTCGAGATTAAACTTGTAAATCTTCATCCTACATCACTGTGCGATGAAATAGGGTTGTGGTGGATGAGTTTCCTCCTTTATTATCGTTTATTGTGGTTTTGTTTCAAGGGAGTCTATTTAACCGTCTATTTGTTTTAAATCCAGACAGTCCAGGGGCAAGCACAGCGTTTCTACTAGCGAATTCTCGCTTTGTTCCAGTTAGCCTTCCTGTTGGCCGCCAGAAGTAACGTAGTGAGTCTAGTGAGATGTAGCAACAAAAACAGGAGCTCTTCTTAAAAATGGGTTCACACTTCGGCAACAGAATAGCAAGACATTACGAGGAGAGTGTTCTTTTTATTTATATATATTCAGAGAGAACTTGTGAATGTAAGTGCTGGAGTAGGCTATGTATATAATTAGTACAGTAATTTATATGCAGCAAACTTTCAGAGGAATAAGGTACTTTAATCTGAGTCGAAAGTACCTTTCCACAACACTGATAACTAGCATGTCAACCGTGATCCACCAGATATTGGTAAAAAAAAACTCAACGAAACCAGTGAGGTTTTGTTAACATTGACTATTGGTCCAATAAACAGATGCCCAGATATATTGGCATCACTATTCATTTCACTTCAAATTAAACGCTGCACAATGCTATGCTGGCTTGCAGAAGATCGTAACCCGCAGTTAGAAGAGTCAGCAATTTTGAAATTACCAACAAATACTTTTTCACAGTTGCTGGATGAATGCTCAAGCCTGATAGATGCCATTTGCCTGATAAAAGATTTGAAGCGTTGATTAGTTTGATTGAAGCGTTGATACAGTTTATCAACTGTAACAAAGATTTAAACATGGATTATTTTTGTTTATATTTAACATTTCTGCAGCAGTGGAGTAACTGACGGGAAGAAGGGCGATTTGACCCCATTGGCCAGCTAAATGCAAAATTACACCACCCCACTTAGCTTATATTTCGGTTTTAGTATCCTTTTAATAGGTTTTTAGTATGGTGTCGTCTTGTTGCATTTTTCGGAGTATTTTCCATTGATTTGGGGTTTTAGTATAGCCATACACACCCGGATTCACCATCACTTCTCAAGTTCTTTTCTGAGTGTTTACTAGCAGGTCCCGGAAGCCAGTGGGCCTCTTTCAGCTAAGTTTCTCCTCTAGATCAAACCTCTAGTTACGCCACTGCTTTGCTTACTGCACGAACATCTCAGCAAACGATCAAAGTTTTTTTTTCGTTTTTTCGGTGCTCAATCGTTACAGATCAGTAATTTCGTTTATTACATTGATTCATATCGTATGTTTTCTGAAAATATACTTACATAAAACTATGCAAATGGTTTTGTTTTCTTTTTGAGGATGTTTCAAGACAAATGTAATCGCGATTGTAATCGTGATTAATTACAATGTAATCGTAATCGATTACATTGTGATTTTCTTTATTCGTAATCGAGCATGTGGCAAGTAATCGTAATCGATTACATTTGTGCTGTAATCGCCCCATGTCTCCCTTTTAGTGCCATTTTTGCTTATGTGTGGTTTTATTTTTCCCAGTCTGCGTTTAGTAAAGCTTTGCTTTCCAGAAAGGAGGTGGATATAGGTCTGGCGAGAGTGATGTGGTTAGAATAAAATGCTGACTTTGTCACTTTAACAGCACCGTTGTGGTAGTGTAGTGAATACGTCTATATCTGCTGTGTGAATGGTTTTCGGTTCAACTCTCACCTCGGCGTCTTTCATTTTGGTAGCAATCTAATGGTTGCACTTGTCAAGGGACAACTTTTTTACTTTCTTCAAATATTTCCAAATCTTTGTGTTCAGATTTACAGTTTTTGTTTAGGTTTAGGTTTAGTACATTTATACCAAGCCTAGTGCACTCTACTACACACTCATCCTGTGTTACTGTCACGTTACAGGTTAAGGATGAATAACTTTTCAAATACGAAGGTCCACTGACGGACCTGTAGCCACTAGCTTTTAGAAACAAAAATTTTTAATAGTTGCACATTGATTAGTCAAATATATTACAGTAACAGGATTTTTTCAGAATTCGGATTTCATATTTGTGTTGCAAACAGGATTCCTGCCTCTTGGATCAGGACTGGAGTCGAACTCGAAAAAACTTGAGTCCGAACACCTCTGGTAATTACGAGCTGTTCACGACCAGTGAAGCCAAATTCAATGGCTAAACCTAGTGTTTAAGGTAGTTTGGGATGTTTAAGCTTCGCAGGGTAAGACACCGCTGCAAAAAAATAGTGTGAACATACAAAACAATGCTTTTTTATCCTGAATCGCCAATGTTTTAACACAGACCTTAAAAAGCCAGTAAGTATGTCCTTCTTGAGTGCAATTCGATTTGAGAAACGACAATATGTTTTGAGCGATGTCTCGAATCACTTGCGGATTGAATCTGCACGAAATATGAAGATATTAATGCTACACCAAAATTCATGAAAACCTGCTGGTCAGACGCAGAGGCACTCCGCTTGTTGGACAAACAAAGTGGCCAATGACGACGAGCCGGCGAAGTCGTATTTTTCCAAAAATAAGCTCGCAAAGCTGTAAAACACAATGCTGTTACAAGTGGGGAGGAGCTGTGTGATGGACACAGTGTAAGGAAAATTCGTTGCGTGACGAAATAGAAGAGCACAAGCTATCAACTGCGACAAACAGGATACCCTAACTACAGAGAACAAGTCTTGTTGTGAAGCAATTGGTTTGCCGTCAGCTGCGAAATCAGCCAAAATATACTTATCGCTCTGGATGACATCACTTGAAATTCACTGATTAAAGAAATTACAAAATAGACGACAAAGGAAGAGCTTACAATGTGCAAATAAAGAAAAGTTTCAAAAGTAGGTTAGTATAACTCTAAGAAAAGTAGATTATTAGAAACTTGTTTTGCCACGGTGACAAAGCCGGTCTGAGAATTTCTGCATGGTTTCGTTGCGACCTGAAGCAAGTCGGCTGAGCAGAATAGCGATCCGCCGTGATAGTTGTAGTTCAGCCAATCTGATTTAAAAATACATCTCAGATACGTCAGTTCATGTTGAGGCGCGGCAGGCCCGTAGCCAGGTTTTAAGGTTTGAGAGGTCAAAATACATATTTATGAGGACAAGATTTTTGTTTTTATTTTATGTTTGAAACAAATTTTTCTGGCCACAGCAAAATTTTGATAATAAACTGGGGGTATGAATGTCCTCCCCCGTGGTTACGGGCCTGAGGCGCGGTTTGGTCGTCACCTCTAGCGCGCAAATGTCACAAAACACTGATGTACTTAGAATTCTCCAGCTTGGGAAGCTCTTCCGTTTTGATCACTTCGTAGTTCTGAACAATTCCGTTCACGTGAAAGCACATGACTACCTCGGGAACGTTGCAGATGAGATTGTCCAACCAATAATCAATACCCGTGAGTATGTTAATAGGCTTGTTGGAGTCGCTGCAAACACGGACTGGTCATCACGGGCACTGCCACTAAACTCTGCCTTATTGAAGATCAAAGGTCTAGGCACATAAAAACAAAAACTGTTCGATAACAAACCCTTTGGACGCAAAAGCTGAAGCATTTTCTAACAACAAATAATGCCTGCAAAGCAAAAATGTCAAAACTCACCGAAGTCTGAGGCTAACAGCTGGGTATTCACCACGACCAAATATGGGCATGTTTGTACCTAGCAGCATTTGCAGGTCGTCAAATTTCCATAAGATCGTTCGTTCGAATGACTCTCTTAAGTCCTGTCCAAAGAGGAAGAACAACACTGCGTTTGACGAAGTATTTTCTTACAAAACAGTATTTCCGGCCCAAAACAACTCAGCTTCCATAAAGTTTAAAGTTTAACTTCCAAAAAGTTAACAGTTGCGTATGCGATCGGCTTAATGTCCGTGTAAAAATCGAGTGCAGCATTAGAACCACCATACAGAAAAAAATCGCATACATTGGCCTATCTTATCTTGTAGCAGCAATCATGAGAATTTGCGTAGAAACAAGAAATGCAGACTGATCACCCAACGTGGACTTTGTTCATGCGAGGTAATATAAGTACCTCCTCTGTCTAACAAGGCTTAATTTCAATTTCATTTGTTTGAGTAACTCATTGGAAAAACTCGATTGCAGTCGTGATTAGCATAGTACTTTCCAACCAATCCCGTTAGTCATCAAGTACTTTAACATCAGCTTTATCCTCAAACTTAAATTGGCAACGTGAACATGCAATTTGAAAAGTGGCAAGCGGATATTATAAGCCAACGCTTTCAGAAAGTCAAGATCTTGTAACCGCTTGGCTGAAGAATGGCTCACTGTCGCCGATTGCGATGTACTGTAGTTGTAAAGGCATCTGAAAGCATGAATGGTGTTGAATCGGTTCACATTTATTTAAAACACCCTGGCTTTGTCATCGTTATGTGGAAGACTACAAACGTTCTGCCCCTTGCAGAATTAACTGAAAACACTTTCATATAGAAGCTGTTTTGGGGTGACTTCTAAGCTTCGCGTCAGCAATGTTTGAGATTTTTTCACAAGACTGACTAAAATGGGGGTCTCCAAACTACGGCCCGGAATTACACTTTACCAATAATGAAAAAATAACATATTTACAAAAAAATCTGTTGATTTGGTAGAATGTAACCTAGGGGGAAACAATGACACTGCGTAACACAACCACGTGAAAATTAGTTGGCTAAGTATTACTGGGCAGCAGGCTGGCCTATAACTTTAGCTGGTACACTGCCGCAATCTTACGTCTTTGTTAGTATTAGGCACATCCCATCCGAAGCCAGATTTTCCCACTATGCTAAAATCAAAGTAGCGATTTCACCATTGTTTTTAGTAAATGTGCGTTTATTATTAAACAACATTCATATTTTGGAATTACTTTATTTTGGACCGGGAGTCTATGTCCGGCCCTCGAATTGTTGAGCAATAGCTTATGTGGCTCTCGGACAAAAATGTTTGAAGACCCCTGATCTGAAACAACTTCGACCACATGTGTCTTAAGTATGGAGCTAATCATTCCCTGCTGTCTGATCAAGAAAGGTTAGCGCTAGAAGTTACTCACATTCTAAATGACAAACGAGGGACTCAGATTTTGCTTTCACGTGTTTGTGCGCACATGATACCGGTATACACAAAGCGTGTGCCTTAGTGCCTAACTACCAAGGTACAAACTGATTCAATTACTTCACCGCGTGTTTCGTTAGCACGAGAAGAAATGTTCCACGCACTGAAAAAGCTGAATGACTCGAGGCAGAAAAATATTTTGGCAACACTGGTATTTCCTTGTCAAGTTTCGTAGCTCTAGCCTATCGCCATGTTCGGTTTGCAGTGCGCAAATATAAAAACTTAAAAATCGTTACAAAATCCTGGATTGCTAAGGATTTGTACGAATAGTTTAACAGTATACAGTAATTAAAAGTGAACACGTACGTAGTGTTGCTGCGTAAACGATTGGGTTTGTGTCCACGGCCTCCAGTGCTGTTCAGCTGGGATGAGTATATTTTGCGTCATGCCGTCGTCGATGATATCGCCATGTTCCTTCAACCTAACGAAACAAAGCAAGATGCACTTTGGCTTTCACAAATTTCGTCCAAAATCTCCAACTGTGACCGACGTTTTTGCGCACAACCTCCGAATGTCACACACGAATCGAAATTCCGGATCGGAAAGCGCTAATCACTGTTCAAATTCGAACAAAAACAAAAAAGATTGGGACATAAGGTTGAAAAGCAGGCGTGTGGTTAAAAGAGTGAAACAAATTGTCACCACAAGTAATTTTTCACATGAAAATAACAACAGGGTAGTTAGCTCAGCCCAAAGCCCGAAAAGTAGTGAATCAATTGTGAGTTGGCATCTAAACCCGAATACGGCTGTATGACAGTCTGTTTCACATGATTGAGCAAAAAACATAGTTTGAAAGTCTGATTTGGAAAAACTAAGAAACTGCTTTCGGCGAACCCATCTCATCAACTTGCTTCCTGCCAAGTTACTACTTTCTTCCACCCCTAAAAATCATAAAGTACAACCGTTGCTTCCTTCGGGTTACGCTACAAATAAAGGAAAAATAAAAAATTCTCATTTTGCAGCCTAAACTGTTCAAAGTTACGTCAGTCACACCACAAAAAAGCCTTCTTTGGAAGTGACGATATTTCTTTTAACTGAAGAGGTGCTCATGAAGCTTTCAGAAGCCACGTTAGAAATCAGTATATAATTCTGATACGTTTCTTCAAACTGAACTTTGAAGTTCGACCTGACGACTAAATAACAAATACCATGGCCCAAAACACGAACCGCAAACGCAAACAGCCACATGCAAACGCATTGAACATGTTTTAATAGTTTTTATAATATGATAATTCCTTTGCAACCTACACATTCAATACATTGTCAAAATACCTGGTCAAGTCAAGTTCATGCAGTTTACTGCTAGTTTCCGAAGATGAAGGCGATTGAATGTCAATCTGTTTCGGATTAGTACCGTCACCAGTTGATGCGTTTTCACTCATACTGAAAAATGGCGCATATTTGTTGAAAAAAAAGCAAATAAATCTCAATGAGTAACACTGGTCAGCCAATTTATGTAGCTTTGCTTAACTGCAAACGACTGAGAAAGAACTGAGAGCAATCTCGCAGGTTGGGTTCAGGAAAAATAACAGTCCAACCAAAAAAATGAAAATTGTAAATTCGGGAAATCAGAGCATCAGCCTATTTTGCGCATGGATCAGAAATCTTCTGACAGGGGAGCAGCAGCAGATCTTCTGTAAAAGCTGGATTTGTTTTTGTTTAAGCCTATTTAGAGGTAAATACCAAGTCAGAAGAACAGCACAAAAAATTGTACCAGGAGCACCAGTGTCACCTAAAGAATGGACTGCGGAAAAGACGTAGGCCAATACCATTTTCACACCGTATTACCAGAAAACACCACGTATTGGAGACGCGTTGATTCTTCCAAATAACTATTCAAGAACCGGTTTCTGGTACCACATCCCCCGAACTATTTTCCCAGTGATAGATCTCGACAACAGAATCTAACCAGAACTTGGAAAAATCTTATCGTAGAGGATGACCAGACGATTAAGACTCTGCGATTGATAACAATTTTTTGTTTAGGATCGCCAGCAATCAGATAATTTTAAAGCCCTGAAGAAGCAGTCGGCACAAAAACCTCCCGAACAACGGCACACCACCACTACCTGTAATACAGAAACTTTGAAAGCATAACTCGATCGTGTTGGGCCGATGGTAACTTTTTCTTTGGTCTCTGTAGTGCTGGAAACACTGAATCACAGACTTTGTCCAGCCAATTGTGCTTGCTCTCATCTGGCGAAGGATATCGATAGATTTAGTGCATTGAACTTAGAAGCACATTGAACTTAGAAGCACAAAGTACACGTTTTCCATGTTCAGCTTAAAATTCAACAAAGAAAACATTTCAAAACTTACTGATATTTACAAACTGCAGGGTAACTGCCAGCTGTACAATCCACCTAACCTACTAAAGTACTTCTGAAACCAATACCACAATGGTATCGCAGTAATCAGCATGAATGGTTGGTTATCTTTTTTTTCGTGACTGTGACGATCAGTATTTTACCAACAGCATAAAATTTATGTACTGGAAAAAAACCCAGGTTCAAAGGCAATGATTGCAGGGTCTCAAATTGTGGAAAAGTTTTTTGCAGTAAATTTGCTTGTGATGACATCATTGTGTGTTGAAAAAGATCAATATCACATTCGTTTGGGGCAGTTATGTCCAACTGAAATTCCTCACTGAGTCAAAAACCATGCCACTACCTTAATGAGGGCCGCAGATTGAATGACTTACTTGGATCTTAGCAAACTAAAATTTAGTTTAAGCAACTGTACCTACTGAAAGCGTTCAAATCCTTGCTGCAATGGTATAGACTATTTGGTACCTTTAACCACTCCGTAAGTGTGACGTCATGGGCAAGTTTAGTGCCAATGGAACAACAAAGGAAGAAATCAGAAAACTAGAGACAAGCTTTGCACCAAGGTGTCTTCCGCTAAACAGTACAGACGTGATAATGTGGCTTTGATGACCACTGCATCAAAAATGTCAAATTTAAGATTATCAAAATACAGACAGGTTGTCCATATATACTCATACTACAGCGAAAACCTAGACTGGGCCGCACAAAAACTTTGACTGGACTGCATGCATCCCACAGGTTGGACATAGCTGGATTAGGGTGAGTATAGAAATACACTGCCTAGATTTCCAGAAAATACTGAGTCACTGTTTGTAAGACAGTGTCTTACTGGGGTCTTACCAAAATGCTTAAAGAACAATTTTGTAAGGTGACACTGGATCTTTTTGCAAAAACTGCAAGATTACCATTGTTGTTCAGCAGCAACAAAGCTTGTTTTTCATGTAACAAAAACCAATGTGATGAGTATGTCATTTCTGTGTACATAGTCATGCTATGGGAACCAGATGTTAAATTTAACTTATAATTTGTACTATGTTTCACTTCATAACTCCCTTTATGCAGAAAAAGCCTTTAACTTAGTAGTTAAGCTCAAGATTGTCAGAAGGTGCAGCAGGTAATATTAGCGAAAATAACTTGAATAATGCATACTTTTCTAATTTATCAAATTCACACTTTGGTTCCCTTATTGCTGAAAGATTTATGATTATGAAGAGATCAAGAACATTGGGATAAGAAAAATGAGGGACAATATGGAAAGATATTTGACTGAATTTGTTAAATAAAATCCCGTTTCATTTTGATTACATGCAGTTGCTGTAAACCTAACAACAAATTCACTTTCTTTGCTAAGTAGAAATATTGAAAGCGGATGGTCTCATCATGTATGCTGCATAAAACTCCAAAAAATCCTGAATTAAGTAAGAGTATAGAATGTCCCAACAGGAAAATATATTCTTTACTTAATACCTCAGTGGCTGTTTCTTGTCAAAGAAATGGCTTTCCTTTCAATAGCTATTGTTACAGTAGGCCCAAAATGAGGACAGCTGTTTAGAAAATTTTCATGGTTAAACATGTTGTAACTCATTTTAGTAGACCCAGCATCTGGGAACTGTGTTGTTGGATTTTTAAACATAAGCTTAGCAACTTCAACATCAAATAAATATCAACAAAAATCTGACCATTACTTAAATTAGACATGACACTTACAAAAATGTTCCAATGGGAACTTGTCGCTTCACACACTATGCATGCTAGAGATAAGTGTCACTAATCAGACACATCTAAACAGTAAAAGAAACTTAACCATGTTATTAACCATTAGTGTGACTTCCAGCAACCATTCCTGGATCAAACTTTTCAAGTAGGAGAGTTTTTCCAACACGATGAACAGCCATGCTCACACGAGATTTGCTGTATGATACCTTCATTAGCTTCTTCACATTCTTGAAAAAATGCACCATGACAACACAATGCCACATCATAAGTAAAAGCAAACAGTCACAGACCAATAAGGAGGTAAGCAAGGCATGCATTACTTGCAGGGACAACCAACAAAATAATAGCAAAGACAGCGAAGTAACAGCCTGAACAACACATCCCTTTAATAAGTTCACCTCTTTTACATGCGTCAATGCACAGAAAAATCTCACTGGCTTGATAATTCACCCTCTCAACAACCAAACCAACCTCAGCATCTGAAACAACATCTATCTGATCCATAATCCGAATGTGGCTATCTGCCATACTTAAAGATGAGAACTGTGCAACATTATGCACTTCTGTTTTGGCAGACTTGCTACGTTTTCCAGAAAGCAAAGAGTCTGGTCGTAAACCAGGGGCACTTCTCAACCAATTGGAAGGTGCAAGGTTAAGATTAGTTTGAGGAGCAAGATGTGAAAAGAAAGCAGGATACTTGCTTGCAGAGTATGTAACAACAGCTGAAGACCTGCAAGCAAACACAACATTTTTCATACTTTGTCATCAAGTCATACTTAAACAATAGAAAATGTGTCAAAACATTATCCAACAAACCTACCGAATGTCAGGAAGAGCATTGCTTGATAATGTGGTTTTCGATGAGTTTTCAAATTCTGAAGAGAATGAAGAACTTTGTTCTGTAGAGCGTGGCTTGCCAACACCAAGAGTAGTAGAGTCAATGTCATTTAAGTCCAAAGCATCCATGTCAACACCCTTTTGTCATATGACAACCAAAAAATGAATAAATCAAAACATTGAAATTAAATATAGAAATTATTGAACACCTTTTCCACAGAGTTTTCTGGAACAATACATGAAGTTCAGATTAATTTGAAAAACTAGAATGGAAAAAGTTATTATAATATGTGGCTGATAGGTCTAATAGAACTAGGGATCATTTTATGTCAATTAACAGCAGAACTATGATCATTTTTCTGAGTCTCATGAAAACTTATGCAATTTTACATGAGAAAAATTTCAGCATTTTAAACTCAACAGAGTTGAAATTTTTATAAGAAGGTGTACATTTTGGAAATTTTATTAAATAACTGATATTTGGGAGATATTTATGTTTTTGGGAGGCCATTGCCTATTTTTCACTTAAAAAAAAATCTAAAAAAATTTAGATCTTCAAAAATTAGTATAAATCCAGTAGAAATGTCAAGTTAAATATTGAAGTCCACAAGCTATATGTTCAAATCTCTCTTAGTCCCCAAGTGGTTTTCTGAACTGTAATAACTTTGCAAACAACAAAATATAACCATATGCTTCAAATTCTTGACAATGCATAGTAATACCACCTGATTTAATAATCATGAATTTGACAATTTAATAATGGTACCAAAATGTGTCAATTGACAGCTTTAGGTGTCACTTGATACACAATGATTTTGCCTGTTCCATAATGCACAAAAAATGCGAAACATTAAAATCTAGAATTCTACCTTAATTTTACTAATTTCCAAAAGTAGATAATTATGAGTGATAGACATTAGCTTGGAGCAGCAGTTCCCAACCTTTTTAGGGTTATGGTACTGTAGAGAAAAGATAATCAATTTGTGGCACCCTGTAGCAAAACTATAACAATTTGCTATGAGGTTTGATGTCATTTTTAGAATGTATTTCTAATGGCGTATTGAATAATGTATTAATTTGCAGCATCCCTGACTATATTGAATGGCCTACTGGTTGCGAACCACTGTATTAAAGGTCCAACACTTTATTTCTAAAATGTTTAACTTCTAAGCTGCTCTAATTTGAGAAACATATAGTGAAACACACGCATAAAGGATAAACAGCCTCTTACCTAATGCCCAATGATCCCTTTAGCTCAACCTTTTTAAACATGCATCATGGCTCAGTACAGCACATGTACTGAGGCTAACTATCTATGGCACCTCAGATCAAGAAAAGTGTGATACCACTGCCAATAAAAAGTGTAGAATCACGAGTCAAAACCAAGTGTGCAAAAAGAACACAATACTTATGGCAAAAATATTGCACATTGTGCTTTCTGAAATCATTGCAGATTGGTTGGTTTCAGCTGGTTAATACTTTTGGTGCCAATGTACATTTTAGAATGTACTTAGTTTATCTGCGCTGAGCACCAACGTATATCCCAGAACGTGGTTACACTTGACGCACTTAAAGGCTTGTCGCTACTTGTCTAGGTCTATTCATATAATGTATTTTTATGTTATTGCCCAGTCATAATGTCAGTTGCTCAGAGTCTTTATCTGAACATCCCTCTGCATGTACTGTATGCAGGGGCGTAACAGGGGAGCACAATTTCCTGGGAACCAAATCAGTGCAGGGAGCACCAAAAAGTCCCAACAATGTCACAGGTACTTCTTCAATACAGTACATTTGCTTCCGAAAGACCTCAGGTTTGAACATGGGGGCACCAAACTTGTTTCTTGCCCCAGGCGCCATCTAACCTTGTTACACCCATGACTGTATGCTAATTCAGTTGTGCAGAAATCATGCTAGTAGAGTAGCTTTATTACTGAAAAGGATAAGAAACAGTTCAGTTCATATTCCAGAATGAAATGAGTATGGAAATGCAGAAGCGGGGCTTTGAAAAGAGTTAAGATTGTCAGACTACAAAATGAAAATCTTCTGTCATCCACTCACGAAGTTACTGAATATTGCTTTACCAGGCCTATAGAAAACAAAAGATTAGAGTTCGAATGCGATTTCAATTCTGAAGATGGCAACATTTCAAAAGACTTCATTGCTAAACATTTGAATGAAATTGTTGGGGCATGCAGTGGTTTGAACTCAAATTCTTTTCTAATCTATCATATAAGACAACTTATAGCAGCATTGTTGATTTTTTGTTGTATGGCCCATATGATTGGGTTTAAATGTTTACATTCCTGCAAACATGATTTCAGGAGTACCGCACATCATACTTGGTAAAATGCCATTCTGCTCCTTACCAGGTTTCTGACACCGTAAAAATAAATACAGTATAGTCATCATGTTGAATATATTTTACTACAATTTCATTCACCAGTGTGTATGTGGTGTTAACAAGCGTTAGTTTTATTTTGCAATAAGAGTTAAAGCAACATGGCCAAGGCTAATGAAAATGTTGGTATGGCATGGTCAAACTATTCAAAATGTGTGAAGTCAATGTTGTTCTTCAGTTAAACAAAGATTCCTTGGTTTTGGACTTTTTCTGATGCTTTTGTTTATGTCCTGGTCTGTAGTAGCGGTTGCACATTTCAATTCCTGGGACCACTTTTTCTTTACTTTTTTCAAAACTTTCCAACTTTTGGTTTAGTGATTAGGTTTAGCATTAGGTTAGGGTTAGGTTTACCTTTTAAGTTTCTACCAAGCCTAACTGCATTCTCCTCGTGTGTTACTGTCACATTACAGGTGGTGTATTAACAAGGTTTCAAATATCAAGATTCACAGGCATACCTGTAGCCACAGCCTTGAAATTAACCACTGACGAAATTGCCACCAGTAATGAAACACACTGTTGCATGATTTTTTAGTAGTTTTCAGACACACAGTGGTAGGTGCAGGTATGGGGTGAAAACAGTATGGGTGGGTGTTGGTTTAGAGGGTGTGTGGGGTGGATGCAGATTTTAACAGTGTTGGAACATACTTTATCAGCGCAATGCCAGGCGAACTTTAAAAAACAACCAAATCTTTGTGCTAAATGCTACACGTGGTTTCAATTTATTTTTACAAACAACTATTTTTGTTGACATAATTGAGAAAGTTGATATTACTAGACTGACCAGATTATGATTTCTAAATCCAATTCAGGCTACTGGTATACTCTGCAGCTTCATATTCAAACCAAACAACTTTTAACCAATCTTATATTATGATTCATAGTGTAAAGCAGTGGTCCCCAAACTTTTTGAACACTGGGCTAAATTCATGATCTTATCAGAGTCAGCTCACAGCTGGGCAAAGCACAGTATTTGCGTTTTTTTAAAAATGCGCGTAACATTGGTCATGTTTGCATATTGCTATTTATTTTCTTTGCTCAGCAACATGTTTGCAATGTGACTTTTTACNACACTGCTTCTTTTTTTGCGTAATAGACTAAGTAGTAATACTTGGTTCTATTCTATCCTTAATGTTACAATGAGAGTGTATTGTACAAATGCATATCTGAGATTCTGTTTCGGTCCTTGAACATACAATATTTCATTTTAGAGAAGAACTGTTTACAACGATAAGTACTTCCATATAAATACCTCATAAATTGCTATGACTACATCAAATAGTGAACACTGGTAGCCAACAACTCCCTTAGAATTATCATCCAGTACACTTGTTGTTACAAAACACTTTACAAACTGCCAGGTAATGCTTACACTTCAAACTCCAAATGCTTTCTACAATTACAAATTTTGAAGCACTGACTGTGTGCAAACCAATATACGGTCTACAGCAGCATTACAGACCAGGGCCATATCAAGGTTAGATGGCGCCTGGGTCAAGAAACACTTTCGGCACCCCTATGTAATATGTTCAAACCTAAGGTCTATCGAGAGCAGAGAGATATTGTAGGCTTATTATAATGTAGAATATTTAAAGCTACTTGCATAAAAGGCTGCTGGAGTTGCTGAGTGCTGGGGCATCCAAGAAAAGTAAATGTGGAATGTGACAGGAAATTGTCTTCGACAAGGAGGCCTTGCTGTGTGATGGAGAGTGCACAAAATGGTACTGCATATGTGTTGGAATGTCGAGTGAACAATATCAGAAATTTCACAAAGACTATGACAGACATAATGCATTGCAATGGTTTTGCGATAGCTGCAAGGACCATAATAAGGAAATCACCCAAATTGAAATGTCTATCACATGGGGCAAGATGAAAGACTTAAAGAAAATCAGAAAGATTCTCGATTCGGCATATCAAAAAATTGTAAGATGGTAAAAAAGTATATGCAAATCCCAAGAAGAAAAGCTGGAAAACACTAATTGCAAAAGTGTCTCGTCTTATAAGACTCTTTAACAGCAGCAAAAGATGGGAGTCAGTAGCAATACACATGCTTCAAGTATTTCTGCCACTACTACTCCAGAAGCCATCACTCAAATCAAAAAACAAATAACACGTCAAATACTTGAACAAAAGAATGGAATGGTGGAAACACAGAAAGCTACAAGAACTGATCTCAGAGTGTGAAGCCATTCGAAAAAAGACTCAAAAGATCAGTCAAAACCAAAGAACAATCAGACCAGAAAGCTTTCTGTAGATTAATGTTACAAGGACAGGTAAAAAGGCCCTTAGATTTGTGGATCATGCCAGTGACATTGACAAAAAACATGACATCACTACAGACATCAAAAAGAAGCTCAAAGAAAAGCACCCAAAAGCGGCGGAACTAAAACAATCTGCCATTATTCATAAGCCTGAAACCAAATCAGAGAGGGTCATCTTTGAAAACATAACTCAAGATGAAATTGCATCCAATACTAAAAACTCATTGGGGTCTGTAGGACCAACACAGATTGACATGGATACCTAGAGAGAAATGATTTGTTCGAAATCATGTGGCACCCATTCAAAACTGCTGCCTGATGAAATTGCCACCATGGCCAGGCTTCTCGCGACGGACACCATTCCACATGATTATTTAACAACCCTCCTCGCATTCAGACTTGTTCCACTAAAGAAAAAAAACAACGGCATTAGGCCAGTAGGTGTTGGTGAATGCTTACAACAAATCATTGGCAAAACAATCACAGGACTACTGAAGGAAGACATCGTCCATGCAGTGGGAACACTGCAGACATGTGCGGGACTAGAATCAGGCATAGAAGCAGCCATACATGCTGTAAGGAAAAGTTTTGAGGACAACCGTGAATGCATGCTGTTAGTGGATGCAGACAATGCCTTCAACAAACTCAACATAAAATTCACTCTAGAAAACATCAAAAGACTGTCCCCCATGTACACACACCTACACAGGGACCTGACATGGGGAAGTGCCGCCCTGGGGCGAGTCGAAAAATGCTGCCCCTCAACAGTCAGTGGCGTAACCAAAGGTTTGAGCCAGGAGAGGAAAACTTTTCTGAAGGGGGCCCGTTAGCCGTCGTGTGGGCATGCAATAATTAGTTTCTAAAAACTCACAAACGTTACATATATATGGGCTTAAGTCTTCATTTGTTTGCGCTACATATATACAGGGTGACCCAAAAAGATGTGTACCCATGAAAATTTCAATTGTGACTTTGATTAAAAAGCTATTTATTTCAAATTACAA
>JGI24159J19872_10005574_pt1 | contig 16299 bp, 8 predicted proteins | sample Ectturendosymbi4_FD_19872 | JGI IMG/M metagenome (IMG submission 19872) | reverse complement strand
GATTTCTCAAAGTGAGAGAGGGTTATTTTGTATAGTTGATTCTCCGCAAATGGGAGTTTTCTAAAGAATATGTGCAGACCATAAAGCGTCTGCTACAATGCCAAAAACTCAGACATTCTTCCATTTACAATTCGATGGATCCACAACTGCATTTCACGTTTAAACGCGACGATGTCTCGGATACATCTAAAAGTAATTACCTTTTCCATGCACGGACCTGTTCACTTATTCAAAAGTATAAAAAATCACCTAAGAATAGCTATTAGACAATACACTGCTATCGATGAATCGTTCAGCAAAGCTATGATTCTGTTCTTTCAATAACCCACCAGTGTCATTCCGTGGACCACTCTCCCCAGCATCTTTCCTCATGAGCCAACGGATGTTCAAATGAAACAAACGTCCACTGTGTTCTGCACCCATATCGCCACACAAAGCAACAAACAAACGAGTGCATAAGGGACAGTTTTTGTTGTGATTAACAGCAGATGAAATCTTTAAAAACTGTCAGATCTTAAAATTCTTCTTTGTATGATTTTTTCTCGGCAAAAAAAGACAAGTACCCAAATATTTTTGTTTTCCTTTTTCATAAATTCATAAAGCCTTTTCAGTTCTTATCATGGCCGAAGCACCATTGCACATAAAGCCACACAGTGAGTTCGCGAAAGCTGATATTCCTTAGTGAAGGAATCTACTTTCTTAATCATTTCTTTTCTTGTGGTATGTTTGGCAAGTGGACAGCAAAAGAGAAATTATTCCACGTAGTCCTCAGTTGCACAGGTATCGCACGAACACCATGAACTGTGCGTCGTTTTCTAAATCTGTAGTCTCGGCCAACTCTGAAATAAGATTTCCACTTTGTTTCGCAGCAGCAATAGTTTGTTTCAGAATATCGACTGAGAATTCGTGGATGCGCCATTTGATGGTGTTGTTTGAAGAAAAAACATAGCTAGCTTATTAACTACGGCATCCCTGCACATTGTCCTGGCTATTTTCACGGCTGCTGGTTTAACCAAGCTCTCTCCTGCCGGCGTATAAAGCGCGTTTGCTCTTGCATATTTCCAAGCAACAGAAAAATCACTGCTTTACCATGGGAGTAAGTCTTTACTCCTGAAGCAGATGGACGATAAGTAGGACTTCATGTTACCTGATGTTTTTCTCTTCAAAAAGATCAAGGATTTCGTCAACGTCTTTTACATATTTTTACTCGAGGTGGCGTCGCAGTCAAGCGTTTTTGAGAGATCTGTGAGCAGGGACTTCTAAGCATGACAAGAATTGTGGCCGGATTTCACCATTTACTATGACTTGAGTAAACCCAAGTTTCAAGAAGTTGTCGTTATACGCAAACGCCTGCTTTCGTTTAGCAATTATAAACTGAGACGACAAAAGCAAAATGCAGTTTAGATAACAACTTTACGCTAGCTGTTGACTACAACCTCAGAAGTATGAATGCCATATGGAACAGTAACTTTTTGACTTTTTCACGCTGGATGTGTGCATTCAATCGCTGTACGAACAAAAACGTCGATTGTATAAAATTGATAAAGCTATTATTGTGTGAGGGCATTACAGCAAACTTGTTTGCCCCTAGTGCTTGCGGACTCATCTAGAGCCTTCCGCAGACTCAAATGAGTCCGCGGACTCGGGTTGAGAAACAGTGTGTTGAACAATTGTAGTTCAAACAATGGTCTTAAATTACGCCTACGGTATCGGCCCATAAACATGTCTTTTCATAGTAATGAAACATTGACAATGCAATCGTAAGTCCAGATTGTTAGGCTAAGGTATATTTAGAAACCAAAATAATCCATCACAGTTCAATAAATCATTGTAGAGGCTTTTCTTTGGTATCTGTGGTGACATTCTTCCCAAAATAAAGTACAATGTTGACAAAAGATTTTACTTTTTTTCTGTTCGCTTGCGCATAAAACTGATTGTAGTCATAATTGTTTTTCATTTTCTTAAATTTGCTGCTGTGGCAAACTTGTACAGAATCTGTAAATAGAATATGTATCAGTGTTATCAAAATACTGCATGTATTTAGTAATCCATAAATTATAAGTATCATGATGAACTATAGGAAGATAACATTGCGGAACAGCACAAAAGGTATTGTATACATGAATGATCTCAACTAAAACGTACTATTCTACGAATGTGCTTATCGACATATTTTGCTGTCTATAACAGCATACCATAATTTCGTGGGATTTTGTTTCGGAGCTGATGAAAATCTTTGCTCCAATGAGGGGAATGATCAAATCGACACCAAGTTATTTGCTAAAATTTTTCAGAGCAACAAATTTTTCCTACGTTTACATGAAAGTGTTGTTTTAACCTTTCTTTACTTAAAATCATTTTTACGACTACAGCGCGCTTTCGCACAACTCATATCAAGCAATTTGCTCTTGAGCGCCACCCATCGTTTGACTAGATGACGATTCCAGAGTGGCGGAGGAGCTGGTTATAAAAATGGTGAAATAAAGAAACTGACATCAAAGGTGTAAACTCCATTGTCTCCGCTGCAAATGTATGAAAGTATTGATTGCCTTATTTGCAATTTTACGGTAAGCATTGCTTGCTTACCATTCAAAAATTAACTCTCTGTGGATTTTATTTTTACCTGTATGGTTGAACTGCGGAAAAATAAATCGCTTGTATGTCTGTTACTTCTAAAAAAATTTTGAAAAAGTTTTGGTCTATTTTGATGATTTTATTATTAGATTAATGACCCATGTTGTAAACATATACCTTATTTTCTTAAAATAAAAGTCTGTTTTATGAAAACTTCAAAGTTTGCCGATGTAGTACCGAGATAATTGTAAAAATGTTCGTTACGAACGTAGTGCACTGCACTCTTACGCCAAACCTGACCTTCCCACACCAATTCCTATCCACAAACTATAACATGTCAGGTCAAATACAGCGTTGCTTGATAGAACCATGAATGCCGTTGCATGCGTTTCCACAGCCAAAGGTGCATTTAGATCGTCATGGTTAGACCAAAATCTCGACCACCGACATTTCGACGAAAAGTGTATTTTCCTTCCGCTTGTCACTTATGCTTGAATAAATACGAAGTTTTAGTTTTTTCTTCATTTTACATTTATAGTCACTCTACCGTCTACAGGTGAGGTAAGGCCATGAACATTCGGTCCAGATGTAAATGCAGTAAATTAGGCGCTTGCAAAAAGTACACATGAAAAACTGACTGTTTTTCAACCATGTTATGCTGTTATGCTTGCCATGTACGTTGACTTAGTCGAACATGCATAAAGACAAAAATGTTTGATCTGTTAAAACGTATAACGCATTTATTAGCAACAAGAAACACTCATGCAAACGACATTTTGGTCTTCATTGATGGAAAGGCTCAATAAGCAAGGTTATGGAAATGAAAAGGAGTTAAGGAAGATGTGAGGGCACTCGAAATCACACTCATCACAAACGTTTACGTAAGTTGAAGCAGCGAAGACTAATCCTGTGCACAGTGATAAGGCCTCAAAGTTCGAAATGTGACCATTTAGAATTACAACGTAATCTTGTTTCCACACTAAACTACATAATTCTGACATATTTAGCCCTGCACTTAACTTGAAATATTTCTGGAACATGTGCCTTCTTCTCAATAAGCTTGTTACAGTTCAGAGCAATGTTAGTCCGCTACTTTTTATTGTCGAAAGGGAATAATGATAGTCGCGTAAGGGTAAAATACACTTAAGGTCCCACTAGTCCTGAGTTCAAATAGTCCCATATTTTCCCAACGGGAAAAGGCAAGGAAGCCTAGATAGAGCAGACAGAATGGATTCAAAGTCACAAGAGTGAAGAGCGAAAATTCATACAATGGAATTGCAGATGAAAACGAGCAGAGCTTGATATTTACTTTTGTCAGTGTTAAAGCTTGGTATTTTCAGTGCAGTTCGAAACAACTGCCTGCAAGTTATCGACTGAAGTACAGCTGTTACAAAACAGTAGGAATTGATACCAATTTTTCCCCTTAGGCAAATCATTCATGAAGACGAAACTAGGGCTAAAGAAGAAAATGTTTGACCATCTGCGAAAAGCTGAGAAACAATTGGCAGAATTGAAACGTTTGTTGTAGCAAACTTTCATTTAGTAAGACTTCATACAAAATAAAACGGACAGAAAAAGTATAACCCTACACGCATCACAATTGCACTTTTAAAAGTACAAAAAGAAAGCATTGCAACATTCTTAACAACTTGTTTTGACAGTTTGTGCATATAATGGCATGCCGTGCTATTGCAAAAACGGAATAGCGCTTTATTGTCACACCAGTCCCATCAGAATCGAAGTGCTCTAAAGCTGCCTCTTTTCAAAACCTCCTGCTATTTAAGGCTGCACGAACTCTTTCAAAGTTTGGATTGGCAAGAACCAAGAACAAAGTAAAGTTTTGTGTTTGTTTGAACAACTGCATTGAGGGGTCATTCGCATCAGAAAAGTTTCCCTGGTTGATTCTCACCGCCACAGTAAGCTCACCCATCGCAGCTGATGAGCATGCTCCACGATCATACATACAGGTTGGCAAATACTGCTGCAAACGTTACTTCTGAAATCGCCACTTGACATTCACTTTCGACGGATGAAGAGTACACATCGACGCTGGGTCCTTGACAACAAGATGCCCAGTGACAGGGATATATAATAAGAGCACGTCAAGTGACAAGGCTATTCACTAGCTGACACTGACATATTACAAGTGCACGATGAAACTTTTTGTTCTTCTCTTCCTGATCGGAGCGGCTTCTGCACTGCCCATGTATCGCTCAGGTGAGTAAGCTTGAGAATAAAAATAAGGTTTATGAGTTTTCTGTTTCAAATTGCATATTTGAAACTTTGTTCGATGTCGTCTTCTAATGCTGTTTGTCTAAAAACTATTTACAGTAATATAGTTTTTTTGAACTGGCATTTCTAATAAATTTGAAGTTCCTTCTAATTCTATAAGAGTTTGTGCCGTTTACTATACAGTATTTTACTGGCATTGCCGATATCTTACTAAGCAGAGTTAGAAGCAGTGATGAGTGAGCTTCCCTTTACTCATAGTGTTAATTTTCTTTGAATATGCGTCTGTTCTTTTTCAGAAACTTGTGATCAGTTTCAAAGTTTTCCAAAATATGCCCTTCTAATTGCAGCTTTGGTTTTACAGTGTTTGAGCTGATACAAAGGTATTATCACTGCGAAAAAATTCGCAGCCTTTTATAATGTCGCAAGGTGGTATGTGTATTCAATGTTATGTTAGTAGCAACAACAGAAATCAATAATTTATTTTAATACAGTGATATCCTTAAACTTAAAGCAAAGTTTATCTCATACGCATCTTGATGTGCGGAATTTTATGTCAAACTTTGTCCTTGGCATCCCGCTTGTTTCAAAACTGAATTCCCAGACATTTTAGTAAGTTTATTGCGAGTGGTCCGATCTGAAACAGTAAAACGTTACCATCAGTGGCGACTTGGTCACTCGGGCTCAGCCCGAGTCGTCGATTACGCTTTATAATGTAGAACGTGAGTTTGCTTGCTTTGTATATTTGTGCCACCACCTACTTCACTGATTGAGCTTGTTAACTGGGGCTCTTTGCATTGAGCTTTGTCAGTATTAATATACAGTATTTTCGTTCCATTTCTGGCCTTTCGCGTTCATTTTGCAGGTGACCTGAATAAAAAACATCATTCGTAGTAGGCGTTCTCTCGAATACTTACGCTCATGGGTTACTCGGGCTCATCCGTCAGAGCCCGAGCTGCCCTCTGGAATTAGGCATTTTTTAAAATATAATTCATATCAGATTGAATGTTTTTTGAAGCAATGGATTTGTATAGAACATTGAATTTGAATTCCAATCCAATAGACTGTTCCTGTTTGAGAATAATTTCAAACGAAAGAAACATTGTCCAGTAACTCGGGCTTATATGAATGAGCCTAGTAGGCAGAGGACTAACTGGCGTTATCATTGCTCTGTGAGGACCGTTACGTAACAATATACGAGTTCTCACGAGAACTTCTCATTCATTGTTATGTAACTAACGTCACAGAGCAACGATAGTGCCAGCCAGAATGGGAGCAAATGGAAATTTCTGTGACGCAGGTCTCGAACGGTGCATTCAGTTAGTAAAAATGCGTGATGAACCAGAGTCACGCTGCTGGCCTGGAGTCGACCCTGATTACCATACAAGTTAATCGTGGACTTTTCTTAACCTTTACTTTACTGCAAAATCTGTCGCAGGGCCATGCCATTGTGCCCCAACAACAATGTGCGTTCCCACATGTGCCCCCGTAAGATACGTTCCAAGATGCCAACCCGCGTGTCACTACTACAGTCCTTGTGTCAGGCAACCATGCATCCGTGAGTAAAAGTCGGTATTGTTTCATTTCACTCGATTGTAAACGTTGAAGGCTTTTCTAGTATCAAGGACATTATTAATATTTTCATGCAAGTAGCGTTTCACAAAATTTTACAAGTGAAAAAGCGGTTTCTATGGACGTGCTTTGACAAACACTATGCGGTTTGTTGACGCGTTCCGCTGTGCTGAGAAAATCTGTTGCTTCATATATTCCAGGACGTGTTCCATGCCCAACCCCTGTGATTGACCCATGTCCAACTCCTGTGATTGACCCGTGTCCAACACCTGTGATTGACCCATGCCCAACACCAGAGAAAGACCTTGTTCCCCCACCTCCAGATGCGCCCATTCCACCGGTTGATCCAACTCCACCAGCAGATGACACCCCAACGTCTTCCTTCGATGACTTTTTCAATCTTGGATCACTTGCAGGCGGTGTTGGGCCAAGCACCTTCGCTTTCACTAGCGGCGACGGCGCAACCGCATCAGCCACTGCCACAGTGACAGTTAACGGCGAAACTAAGGTTTTCAATTATTTCATTCGCTGCATTTTTAAAACAAAGGAAGCTGATTAGTAAACAATTTATAAACAACCGTTGGTGAACTCGCTATGACGTTCAATTGCAACACATGCAAAAAGCGATGCAAGTCAAAGTTGCGAGTATAATATTTTTCATATTTTCGTGNTTTGTACAGTTGAGATGGAATTTTCATCAAAGGTTTTGAAGCGAATGAATAACCTGTTTAGTGAACTTTAGCTAATACCTTGGCGATTGANTAGGGGATTAATTCATTAATTTGTATTTTTTGGTCATAACTTGCCAACTATCATCGCCTAGTTTTTAGAGTAAAACAAGAAATTGTCCCTTAAATATTTTCTCAGGTCCCCATGACGTCATCAAAAAAAACCGTGATCTTCCCCAGTTGTGTCCGTCCCCCAAACCGAAAACATCCCACTTGTTTTTAAATCGACACCACAAGACTTTCCGCATTATTAGAGGGTTTGAACAGCTCTCTAGCTCCATCGGCTGGCGAGTTATGGCCGAACATGTACCTGCACGTATTGTGCTCGTGCGAGATTTCAAGAGTTAAGCCGTTTCCCACGTTACCAGATCTTTTCTCAAAAACGACTTGAACAGTTTTGAAAACAGTCACGAAACTACCGATCAAAATCTGACTTCAGAAATAAAATCAATGACTTTTCTTTGTCAGCTTTTCTGACCTGGATTTTGAAAATGTGCACTTGTTATTGAAAATTTATCTGCAGTTGTCCTTTGCATAAACACTTGGAGTAAAACCGTCACACACTTATCACAATCAACAATAGTGTCATCAGACAAACTTTTCTTTTCGTAGGATTCAACCACTTTCGCTTAAAAGTCAGGAGCCCTAGAAGTGAGTTTGCAAGGTGTGGTAGGTAAGTACCTTGATGCTGATTTCCTTCTCATGTTATGCGCCGAGAGCTGACGATAGATGTTATTGCTTAACAAAAGCAGCTTACATTCTGTCAAAATCTGTCTGAGGTGCAAATAAACAAAATAATAAGACTGCGTTCATACACGAACACCATATATTTGTCCTGGTTAACAATGAGAATAGTCTTCAAAAAATACAAAAACCTATGAATATTACAGACAGCATGGCTTAGTTTGTAAATACAAAACGTAATGAAACACGTATTACACAAGTACACTGTGCAGTACAACAACATTTCTTGCGTTTTCTTCGCCCAGATTACTTGAAAGAGATGGCAAACTCACCAGCACGTAGAGAATAGAGGAAGGTTGAAGCAGTCTCACCGTAAACCCATCGACGCTCCAATGTGATGCAAGATTTCTTCCCAATAAGAAGCGCTTCTACTCTCTGTTGGTTTACTTCTCAGTTGTGCGACTTTTACAGATAGTTTGCGATGTCGTTGGCGTGTGCCGAATAAAGAATCTCCTTCTGCAAACAAATATTTGTCGTGTCTGGTGAACTGTCCTTTGTTTTGAAATTGTTTCACTTTGGCTAAACTCAGTTACAGTGACTTTTGCTGTGAATGAAACCCATTCGATTTGTTCAGTTTGTCACAAAAACCAACTTATACAACAGCTTTTAGAAGTGATATTCTTCAGCAAAATTAAAAATGATCTCCACGAAAACCTTGCTGTTACTGACTGAAATATTCTGCATGTTAAAATTAGAAAACAACTAAGATTCTTTATGTGACAGAAACCGAAACGTAGGCATTCATGTGAACTTTCGCATCAGATCAGCCAGAAGTGATCGGCAGCAAAGATCTGTTCCAACTAGAACTTGAGAAACGGTGCCAGTGCCTACAAACTAAATTTCTCGTTTGGGCCAGGACGCCATAAATTTTCAAAAAGCTGAGAGAATTTCATTATTCTTGCATAACTTCAGAAATCTAACGTTTTTCGAAGCTTTGTTGAAATGAGCTTTGTTCACCATTCACATCTTATAGCTCAACACCGGCCGCCAAAGGTTTAGTGTCATGACCAGTGAGAGGTGATAGCCAACGCTGTACTCCGGCAAAATGTTACTGTTTCTAGACAGAATGGCGTTGTTGTTTTCAAATTTGAACAAAGGATTGTGCCACATGCTTTTTACGAAAACATTGATGTTAACCTTATCTAGAATGTCACATGATTTCTTCTAAATTTATTGGTGTTGCGAGAACTTCAGCTCCCTAGTTCTGCAAAATGTTCGACTAAAAAGCATGAGTCAGTGAAACCAGTAAAAACTAGTACGAGGCATTATCTGGTAATAAGACAAAAGTGTTGCCGATATATGTGGCAACACAGGCAGTACAGTGATGTAATTATAGCGTTAGTCATTGTTATTTGTGAAATCGTTCGGTTCTTGATGTAATTGTTTGCGTATCACAGCCCATGTCGAATCATCATTTGTATGCAAGCATCCATCTTTAACATGCAGGCTTATGCCTTTGATTGCCTTCGTTCTCTCTCAACCTCAAGTCGGAAATAATTCAAACAATATTCGCGAAGTTCATGACTGCTTGAACAACCGCATGCAGGCATTGCATGAACAGCTCAAAACCTGTTTTCACAATCTGATTGTTCGAGAGTTTTCTGTGCTTACGTCGATTGTATTTGCGCAATGCATGGCAGTCGTATAACGCGCGAAAATAGAACGCGATTACAAAAACTGTGATTTTCGCTGGACTTTGGTCACTATCTGAAACAAGTTGAGGTATTTGGAAATCACTCTGATGCTTGACCAGTTCATGCATATTTTAGCAGTTGTAACTGGGCTTTCTATAAATTGATAATTAAAACTGTGGTACAAATGCTCTTAAGGGTCTCATAAGCAAATGAAGTTTGTCGACGATTTGCTGATTGGAAACGCAGGGCTACTCGTTGAGTGGAAGAAGCTATCAGATCAAATTTTATTTCCTACAGAGAGTGGGGAAGTAAAGAAGACTGGGAAATTAGTTCACTAAACGATTTCTTGCTGCGATGTGGTGGTGGGAAACAAGGTATACTCACTGGGCTGAGGAAATCAATACACTTTGTAACATGAGATTGTGCCAGGCCGGGGAAATCCCGAACGCGATCATGAGCAATGCAAAATTTGGAAATGAACTATGACCCATTGTTTCTGAAAACAGGGACTTTAGCATTCGGAGTTCGGTTCGCGTTTGCATGGGTTATGGCAATCGTTCACAGGATTTCGTTCTAAGACATTTTTCATCTCTTTGAAGACGTCAGGAAAATGTCGGAAAAAAACGCAATGACGGAACGAAATGTTGCCCGATTTTCCTAGGAATTGAAGAACGTAACACGACTTTTCACAGTTCGTGTATGTAATTTTTTGCAAGTGCATTCTGCATAGTTATCACTTATGCCATATTACTTTCCGGACATTATACAGAAAGCCTGGGGAAAAACAAAACCATATACACTCATACCAGAAACATTGTAGGTGGCGGTCCCTGGCGCTAGAGTCTAGGAAATATAGACACCCGCAACACTGGGGAACGAAAATTCGATCTGTGGTGCTGTGGCCAGGACGTATACCGCACTGGGTATTCTCCGTCATATAGGTTTAATCATCTCGTGGCATCTTTTCTCAAGGCACTTGGCATACACTATATCCAGGAAGGATGAGAGGGAAATGACTGGTAGATTGTGCATTCCAGCATGTCTTTCCTCTTGTAAATAGGAATAATCACCTCAGTTTGCCAACCCCACCCAGCTTGCCAGGCTGTTTAACACACACGAATTAACTAGAGACTTCGCCCCATGCTCAAGGCTTTATAGGGAATTCAGGTCGGATTACATCACCCCTCGCAGCCTTCAAAATTGAAAAGCTTCATGTTAAAATCTGAGCAAAAGTATACTGACACAACTTTCAAAATTGGAAACACGTACTACAAAGTTACGCGTTTAATGTCACAATTAGTGTTGCACGGATCTGATGTCAAACAGATTAATTCAAATAATTTTCTTAAATTAAGCACAACAGTTTGACTGATAAATATTTTCCTGCAAAGTAGTGCAGGATCAACAATGGAAATGCAAGTTTATATTGTTGGGCCGGCTAAGCTATATTTAGAAACTCAGAATTTGCAACACAGTTTTTAACATAGGGATTTGTCTTTGGTATATACAGAGACATCTTCTAAAACGTAGGTTCAATGTAGACAAATGATTTTCCCTATGTTTTTTCGCTTGCGCATAACAAGTAATATTATTCTTTGAACATCTAGTGTTGTAGTCATGAACATTTTATATTTTCTTGTAGCTGTTGTTATCCCTGAAGTACCGAATCTGTATCAGCGTTATAAAATATTGCATGTATTTAGTAATCTCTAAATGATAAATATAATGTACTGCAAGAAGATACGTCTGTGGAAGAGTAGATAAGTGTGGGCAATTGTGCTGTTATAAGTCATATTTTACTTTTCGTTTTTCTTCTTTGAACGCAGGATATATAATAGTATTAAATGCACTAACCAGGCATATACTATATCCAGTATTGCAGCATTACATGAAATGTCTAAGAGTGTGCTGATCGATATATTTCATTGTCTGAAACAGCGCCCAACGATTTCTGGCGATTTTGTTGTGTAATTGCTGTAAATGCCCTTTCCAGTTAAGCAAGGATAATAATCAACTGGGGTACCTAAATAAATATTAAAAAATATTTCTGAGAGTTAAACTGTTTTATATCTATACTTGACACTCTTTTTTAACATCTCTTTAGTTAGAATAATACACTTAGTTTTCTTGTAGTATATTGTTTGTTCATATATATTTTTCAGGTTGTTAATACGTTCCAGTTCATCATTTGCTTTACTTTTCCATTTTTCAAAATTTGCATCAGACAAAGTAAGATTTCTATCATCTGTAAAATGTCTCAGACGAACGTTGGTGCTAGCGTGAAATCGTTTATGTATCTTACAAGCACAGCCTGTGTTGTTGACGGGTTCAGGTACGCTCTTTATTAAGTTTTGCAAAAACTAGCTCCTGTCTTACGGAACATTTGCCGGAGGTAGCTTATGTGTCTTTTTGAATAATTTGGTAAAATATGCTTGATACTCAAACGCAAAGAAAATGATTTAACTGTCCCCTGCGTCTTCAACACAATTGAATCAAAATCCTACATACAGAACCTGATGCAATGATGATTTTCAGAATCCTTGAACCTTGTTTTAGGATAATTGCTACCGTTAAAAATTAAACCGAGCAGCTTTCGTTTACTCTACTGGAACAATTGTGATGCTTACTCAAAAAAGTTGCCAACTGTGCTAAAATAAATTTCCCTCCACAGAGGCTCGTTTCGGGTTCTTTTTTAAGAAAATTACTACCAGAATTTTGTGGTTGAACTTGCTCTCATCAAATCACAACAAAAAGTTGCAGTTTAACTTGTTTTACACGACAGTGCAGGTATAAAATGGTAAAAATCGTTGAATATTATCTGCCACTTTATTTGTCTTATACTTCATTTAGGCTGCATCATAGTCTTGTTCTTCAAAAAATTGCAAAAGTAAACCAATTTCATATTTAGCTTTCCACAACTGTTTCTATATCACTGGATTTTACGATTGTAGTTCGCTGTACTCACAAGTCATAAAAAGCCAGTTACTCTTGAGCGCCACCCATCGCTTTATTAGATTGACCAAGTGGGCAATGTGTTTGTGAACCGCGAAAATGAGAAAAAAACGGATGAAATACAGTAAAATTAAAGATTGAAAGAATTTGTATGTAAGAAATTTCCAAACATTTAACTGATATGGTTGAAAGCTACGCGTAACCGGCAATCCTGCCATAAGCTACAGTTTTGAAACTGGATCACCCTTCACGCACAGGGATAGAACAAGAACTAGTCAATGAGGGCAGAAGACATTCCCTGGATAGCTTTCCGCTTCGGTGACGCCAAAACTTCGATAAACAATAATTTAGTCAGGCTCTACTGGCGGTAAAACAAAAAACAGGTTAAAAACCGGCCAACATTTCGATGGTTGGTAAACTATAGTATCTTCGTCAGGGCATACACGAAGGCTGTGAGATTCAAACACGGACGTTATAAAATGTGAGCTCTCCAGGCGGCAACGTGCTGATAAGAAATCAAGAGGTGGGAACGTTGATTGAATGATATGACGTAAAAACAACAATAATGAGAACCGAGCGACGGACAGCAGGAAGGAGGATTATCAATATATATATATACTGTGCACTATCGCAGCATGAACCTGTAAATATCTGGGAACAAACCCGATCTTTTTTTATTCATTGTGTTTTCATCGCTATTTATGCGAAAAGATTCAATAAACCGGCGTGCATAATGGTTTCTTTCAAAGTCCAAAACGTTTGCATTTTCCAGGTCCATTCTATGGTTTAAATCGAACGTGTGTTATGTTAGGACACTTTTGACAAGACATTTATTTTTTACGTACGCTTCATGTTCATTTTTGCGGGTTTCTAGGCTTCTTTTGGTATTGGTTTCACCAACGTATCGTTTGTTGCAGTCACGGCACGGAATGGAATAAAACCGCCTTGTCAAAACTTTACATTCACGGGGCCTTAGATAGAAGTTAGAAGGTTGCCCAGATGACTCATCGGTTTTGATGCGACTTGCATTTTGTGGGTTGTCAAGCATCGTTTGATTTTGTCAGTAAATCCCGGAAGATAAGGTAGTATGGCTAACCCTCTTGGTTTCATGTTCTTCGTTCTTTGTTTTGTTCACTGATTTCTTTCGATAGAGCAGTCTGTTTGGGTATCCATTTTGTTTAAGAGTCAATATTCCCTGGATGTTGTTGGCATCTCTTCGATTAAGCGCCGTGGCTCTAACGCTACAGAGCTGGACATTCGCTCATTCATTTTCATATCCTCTTTAGCGTTGTGCAGGGTCGCGGCGGCAACAACCGGAAGACTCAAAATATCTCCTGATTTTCATAAGACTCAGATAATTCTGGTCGATCATAGACCAGGTTGCGTGATTACATCTCCGACCTTGCTTCGTTTCGTCTTGGTGTGGAGCTAGCAAAACTATCTGAGATTACTTAAAACCTTGAGGTATTACAAGCCCTCTTAGGAATGTTGCCACGGCGAAGCACACCAGAGAGTGTATGAAAATGAATGAACTTATAAATCAATCTGTCTATCAATTAATTGATTAATTATTTACTTGATCAATAGGTGATATTGGCTTATAGCGACCGATTCTGGATAACACAATGCAAAAATTTTGAAATGAAGGGGTTATTGGTGTTACAATTGAATCAGGAAGCTGACATCTACATCTCGAAACGTCCTTGTCTGGCAGCAAGTTTATAAAAGTATTGATAGCCTCACCCACAATATTTTCAGTAAGCATGACTTGTTTACCGTAGAAATATTTACTATTTACGGACTAATGTTTGTGAATGTCTGAAATCCGAACAAGTAAATTGTTCTATGACCATTTGTGTTGTGCTCCCGGAGCTCCGCTCAGCCACCTCTACCAGTGAATGATGGTTGGTTCCTTGCAAATAGAAGCGAAAAACAGGCAGATTCTGCCTGTGCGGGGCAGCTGGCTGCTGCTGCCGGAACCTATGAAATTGAGCTCCGGCACTTATGAAATTACCGCTACATCCCTGTTTATGACTACTACTTCTAATAAGCGCAGAGAGTGAAAAGCGTGCCTATCGTACAGGGAGGGTAGGATGATTGGTAGGAGGGGTGAAGGATACAGTAGAAAGAAAAACCACTGCATAAAAATGTTTCTAAAAATAGAACAAACATGGGAATGAAGAAACAACTGGAGTATTGGCAAGAAAACAAGAAATTTTTGTGTTGTTTTCCAATGAAAAAGGTGAAGGTGACTTCACGTTTTGCGGAATTTCAAATCTTAGTTTGGTACCAATATACATTAAAGAAAGCTGACCCAGATATGTATTCATTCCGGGTAAATGGTATATTTACGAAAAATCAAACATTGTTACATAAACTGGTGAACTGATGCAATCTTGCAAATAAATTTTCGAAGTATTCAGGAAGTCCACAGTTATCAACTGAGTGCATAAATTTAGCAACTAATTTAATTTAAATAAATCGGGAATTTTTTTAATTTTGTACTAAGAATAAAGAAAATATGCGCGGTTTAGCTTTATTGCAACTGAGGGCTCTTACAGCTTTTCATGGGATTGATTTTTTCACTTGAATGAAACAATTCACGTAGTTCAATATCAGAAATATCACTAAAAGGACAACCGATGCGACTTAACAGCAAGCACATACCAAACTTTTCATCAGACAAGTAAACACATTCAAAGTGAGTTCATTTTTCACATGTTGTACACGTCATTTTGCATTTTGTTTTAGGTAGTAAATTGCAAACTTCACATTGAACATTTGCAGTTATTTTGGTAAATAGGAAAGCCAACTGATACCACACAAGGACAAAAAGAAAGCAAAGATGGCAGTAGCATTAGTCTAACAGAGCCTGGTTCACAGCACATACTTTTTAATTCGAAAGAGATCTTCTTCATTTTGGATTGTAATGAGAGGACTGCGTGATATCATCTTTACGGGGATATATTTACCATTGTTTGTCCACAAATATTTCTAATGTTGTCTTTTTGCGTTTTGTTTTTCCAGAAAAAGCAAATGTTTTTAATGTTGAGGTTATTATTGATAAGCCTCTTGTTTGTATGGAAGTCATTGAACTCAGCAGATCTAAGATTCATCTGCATATGTCATTTATAATTTTCTTGGAAGTGAACCTTACAATAATACTAGGGAATTTTTTTTGAGTTGGTTAAGATTTTCCTCCGATTCTGTATAAGATCAAAAGCTTCCTTAATAACAGTTGTGATCAATATTTTTTAGAATTTGCAGCACCTTATGTTACATTCAANATTAGTTTCCTTCTCTGGCATCGGTATACCACGGTTNGTTCAATTTNCGCCTTCGACCGCATTGCTCCAATTGATTCGCCTCAGAATCTTGTTAGCAATGTTTTCTTCAAGATCACTGTTTCTCTTTATCAGTTGTGCATTATGCGCTCACAAACCTTAGACAGGTCTCTGGGTAAATTTGGATCCCCTTTTCAAATCGAATCTTGAAGGAATTTGCCTAATTGGAATCCGTCGATTATACAGTATTATCGGTGTTTTGCGCTTGTATGTGCGTTCGCCTATGATTCAGAGAGTATTCACATGCATGATGACTTGTGATGTAATGTGCCAAATATTTCCCAAATTGTTGCAACTGCTTTAATTTACTTTCAGGAAAACAGCCTTCCAAGTTCTGAGTGTCGGAGGCTCGGTGATAAACAATGATAAAACCAGGGTTCAGTCTGATTGAGCCCGATTTCAGCCCCTGGTGTTGTTGTATCGCATGTTACGGCAACAGTGAAATGAGTATGTGCCCATAACCTGCTGTCTGAGAAAGACCACGCAACAACTCAGAATGGAAACGTTGCTCCAATTAACTTT
>JGI24159J19872_10005573_pt1 | contig 16299 bp, 10 predicted proteins | sample Ectturendosymbi4_FD_19872 | JGI IMG/M metagenome (IMG submission 19872) | reverse complement strand
GTACGACTATGCCTGTTGATACTGAGTACTGTACTTTGTTACGTAACCTTGTTTCTGAAGCGAGGTGCCTTGTACCAACTACTTGCTACCAGGGCTGTGGAGCCGAAACTCAAATTTTGGGCTCCGGCTCCAGGCATCTAAAATTTTTGGCTCCGACGCCGGCTCCGGAATGGTTTGTTCAATTAAAAACTAAAACGCATTGTTTTATTTGTACAAATCACTTGCCCAGCAAACTATGTCTGTTGAACGGGAACCCAAATTTCAGACTCGAGCCATCCAAAATTGCTTGGGCTCTGGCTCCACAGGCCGCTACTATAAATAACTATCAGTGTTGCGGATATCACAATGTTTGCACTTGTTGTTCTCGGTCGGTAATGCAGCAACAAGCTAGCAGTTGTGATCCCTGGTTTCGACCTTTTAAATAAATTTTGGACCTCAAATTTGAAAAGTGGTTTGGTTTGGTAAGGTAGGTCGCCGAAGGTTTGCATTTCTTTTACGCATAATATTTGGGTCGTCGCAATAAGAGGTTGAGAAGCACTGGATTAGAAGGTGGACAATTCCACGTAAAAAACATTTTGACTCAAACCTTACGTGAAGGAATTCGATTCACGCGGGGCACCAGGTTTTCGTTACAGTTGAAACAGTTCCATAAATGATTTTTAGTGTCATTGCGAAAACTTTCAATGAGCGAGTCAATTTCCCAGATGTCATTCATTTATTCCATACTTTTTCTGGGATGACTGCGGCCCTTTTAACTTCTGTCATACTACTTCGATAAACTTGGTCTTAAAACAACAAAATTGTTCACAGCAGCAAGCGCCCACGTACGGTTGTGCCGCAGCAACAACCGTAGCAAGAAAGAGACATACCTTTACTGCTTCTACTTGAGCAAGAGCTGCTTCTTTCTCTTTCATTGCCTCGTCACGAGCGGCGATAGCAAGATCGAAGTCGGATTCTTTTCTCGCCATCCCGTTCTCCAGCTGAGAACGTGAAAGTTTAGCCGTTTGATAATGTGATGTCATTTGCTCCTTCAGCGCCATAAAAGCCCAAATTTGCATTTAACGTTTTCAATTGAAATTCAAGTCTCGCGCGCTTTGTAATTCAAAAGTAGGTGCATGCATGGCGCACAGGCAGCTCAATGCAACTTGCAAACTGCAAGATGTTTGAAGTACGTCTAAAAATATCGACCCATCTTCACTCTACTTCAGTTTAATGCAGAAATAAAACATTGGAAAAATATATATTTAGTTAATTTCCGTTTCGAGGCTTAACTTAAAACAAGTGTTTCACTGAAAAAAATCCAACTGTTTTTGTCTAGAAAATGAATAATAAAATGAACTTTATGCATTTTGTATTGTGATAAAATCCATCTTCAACAAAATCCCCCTTGTCATCTGGCAAGGTCCTTAGCATTGCTGCAAAACATGACGCGCGTTGCATCATACCGATCCGGGTCTCTAACAAAGCGAAAGGCAAATCGGGAATAGCTTTTGACAAAATATACAAAAGTATTTATTTCATGAATTCAACACCAAGTAAGCCTTAACATCTTGTACGCCACAGTTAATTTAGGGGCCAAGATGCAAGTGCATATCAAAATTATAACGTTTTTTTATTAATTAAAGAATATAACAACGCAACCACGTCATACACTTTCAGGTTGCACGAAGCTTTCAAGCGGGTCAGGATAAACCCTGATGCAAAACAATGAAAATTAAGCAACATATTTAACCGCAATAATAACCTGTTTGATGTGGGAAGCTGATCGACTCGAATCAACCCGTGTCGAGGCCAACTCGTTTGATATCTGCGAGTACTTTTGCTCTAGCGCACGATTTGTTGCTCGTAGCTGCACCACTTGTGACTGCACTGAGGCTACTGCCCTCAGTTCCTCCTCAAGTTGTTCCACCCGAGCCTGCAAGAGAGCATTTCCGTTCACAGCATTGCGTCATTCATCTTGCGCAGAACAAGGCAGGTCATGCGGAACATTTCGGGAAATCGACGGAGTGAGTGGACGTGACAAGACAACACGGAGTTTATTCGCAAGCGACTGCCGGTAAATGCAACCCGCAACTGTGACAATCGTCAGCTTGCACGAAACGAACGCAAACAAGTACAACGACAAGCGATGTCACAGACCAGCTGCTACCTGGATACCGCTTTAAGGTAAACCATAAACAACTCGCCCTTGAAATCATATCACAACATTACGGCGAAACAAGCTGGATAAGTGCATGAGAACAGCTTACCTGGAGCTTGCCGTTGTCGTAAGTTAACTGACTCTTTGCACGGTTCGCTTCCGCAGCAATGTTTTGAGCATGTTTGTAGGCTGATTCTTGATGTTCTACAGCAGCGATGCGACTCATCAAACTAGCGTTGTCGTCTTCAAGATGAGCCTTTTCCTTCGCAGCTATGTTCAGTTCAAGCTAAAAATAAAAAATACTAACTTTTAGCTACAAAAATTCTCAGCATTGTCACAAACGATATCGAAACAACAAATAAAATTTGATGCTATTCAACACAACCTCGATTAAACACACTTGCACGTCAAACGTGTCCAAATGTTCAACATTTCACAAACGATAAGTGCAATAAGTAAGGTTGGATTTACTTCATTTTAAAAGCATGAGAACCTTAATGCACAGCTGCAAATCATTAATCGTAGATCTTATATTTCTTTCGACGAGTTTTCTAGACATCGTGAAACATCTACAATAAACATTACACGAAAAATGGGTCTTTCAAATATTTTTCTCTAACGCAGCGGGTCAAATCTTTGCTTTTATGCTCGAATCATTATTTCATCTTTTCAAGTTAACTGAAAGCAAGGAAATATTGAGCGGATAACAATATCTTGTAACTGTTCATAAGAGTGGTTTTTCTTTCACACCGGGTTAGTAAGAAGTCGACAACCGCGAAAAAGTCGGGCTATTTTCATCATACAAACAATAAATGTCAATTTGCAAGCCAACCACGTTGGCGTGAGCAGAGCATCAAGTGAATTTTGTCTGCGTCGTCATTTACCTTGAGCTCTTCTAGTTGTTGCTGGAGGTATTCTCTCTCTCTGCTGACGTCACTATTAGCTTTATGCAATTCCCGCATGAGATGTTCCTTCGCTTTTATCGCTTCGTCCCGTTCCTTCAAAATCTTGTCCGTTTTCTGTCCGAACATATTTTGGGGCAGGAATGTTACTTCGATCACAATTAAAATGAAAACTAGTTTATGAGGAGCACATATTACTAAGACCTTCTTAAGACGAGTGAAAACAAACACTACGACTTGACCTGACCACGCCAAAACAAACAAGTTACCTGTGATAAGGTGGTGGCTAGCACTGGCGGTAAGAATTCAGCTCTGAAGTTGTTTGAATCAGTGAATACCGAGGTTGGGGTGGGCTACGTTTTGCATTAATAACAAGAGCGCCGCTAAAGCAGTGGCAAATTTTTAAGCTCTTACATATTTTTAAGCTCTTAACCCCCACCAAGAAGCGAATTCAAGCTTCGACCAGTCGCCAGTTTCCGCCGTCCAAATAAAAAAAGTTCTTAAAACTCTTGAAAATTTTTCCAGTAAAGTCGCATAACAAAAGCATATAAAAATCTTCATTGTGTATCTCCGTCAAACCATTTCTCATATCAGGCAACGTTCAGTCAATTCCGAGGCACAGATAAACAAACAAATATTAACACCTTCCGCTCATCAAATATACGCTGATCCGCCTCCTTTTCTTTTTCGTCCAGCTCATCGTCTTTATCACGGAGGCACAACTCTTGTTTTCGGATGCATTCTTCCAAAAGTTTTATTCTTCCCTCAGCATCATCTCCCCGTCTTTTTTCTTTGTTAACAGCCTGTACGCATTAAGTACTACGTAATTTTTGTCAAGTTTTCGCAGGCACCTTACTTTGGTCCAATCATCCTCTTTCAAAGATAAGATCAGATCAACCATCTCAGAAATTCCAGCATGTAGAATGATAAAGATCTTGCCATATTGAATATGCTTTTTAACCCAGTCAACGTATAGTTTTCAAGTCGCTGCATGATGATCGGCACTAACACTACAAACACAACATTTGCAAAAAGTTTTGTTTGACTGTACAAAGCGCAACGCATGAAGGTAAGCTGTTCGACTTAAAATACAATTATATTTCTTTAAAGTGCAGTGACTTGTGTACCTCTCGCATGTGTACAACTCTTACATGATAAAGAAACACTAAATGACATCCACGATCAGCTGAAAAAAAACTGTTTTTCGCATTTACATCTTACGATCGCGCTACACAGGTTTATAAGCGATAAGTAGAACACTGTTTATTGTTCAGGAAAAAACATCTTACCAGTCTCATCTCAGACTTTAACTTTTTCTCCGCTTCTCTCATTCGCTCCTCGCCGTGGATTCGTTTTTCATTTTCACTTTCTTCTGTTATTTTCTTATTTTCTTCCAACTCTTCGCAGTATTGCTTCTGTTCTTCAAGAGCATCGTGCAGTTTCTGGTTTTCCACTTCTAGTTGAGTCACCGCGGCCTTGAAAGTATTAAGATCAATATTTTGCACTGAAGTAAATAGGCACATTCAATAGGCTGCAATAGTCAGATAACTATTACAAACTTCCACTGGAAGAGTTATCGCAAGTATTCAATAAATTTCCGAACCAAGAATCAACAAGACTTTTCAGTTCGGTCAAAGTCGCATTGCAACGTTCGCAGCATAAGCAAAAGTAAGATAAGTTTTTCAACCATGAACTTATCCTCACAGACGGTCATACGTTTCGTGGCAGGGAAGTTTTAAGCGCACAAAACTTTGTCCACTCATGGAGGTCACATCGAATGATCCTCTACGTGCAGTGATACGAAAATCAACAAAACCCCTGGCCAAACTAATTCCGAGGATCTCCTTTCACGCTTTTTATCACGCGATGTCAAACATTCTATCATTCGTATGATGCCAGTTGCGTCGATGCCGGTGGAATTTCCTGCTTATCATCAAACGTAGGTTTGTATATAGGCTCATCATCAAAAGCTTGTGTATACATTGTGTAGGAGCAGGCGAACAAGAACATCGTCAAAACACTTACTTTTACGGAAAATAAGGAAAAGGGGGCAACTACTAAAACAGTGGCGCTCGCAACTGCACTAAAGTCAGAATAAACGCAGTAAACAAAAACATAAATCACGGTACGCAGCGTCACCTTCTGGGCATCAAGAAGCACATTACATTGCTTCAGTTCTTTATGCAACGCCGCTTGCTGAAGAGCAAGATCAGAGCTCTGCTTGTGGTTGCTCTGTTCTTCTTCGACCAATCTAAACACAGAATCTCAAGCGATCGTCGCAGATCACAAGGCATGGACAAACTAATGCGGCCAAAGGACATACTTAATGCGTGGTTGGCCATATGTTCGCGTGACCAACGCAAACGAGTTCTTGATCATGAAAAATTTTTAAACCTTTACCGCAACACCTACCGTTTCATCGCAACTTACCTCCTTATTGCTTCTTCTTTTGCATCCAACTCGCTCTTAAGCGACGCCAACGTTGCGTCCATTGCGGCAGCTTTTTCATTCCAGGCAGTGACCTGCTTTTGATAGTTACTGTTTGACTCACGAAGCTGCTTGTTTTCTGAGACCAGCTGCGTAACCTGTAGAGTCAAAACAAACAACTTTGAAATAAGAGACTTTTCTACTTTTCATTGCCGAGAGTGTCAATATACTGCCACGAAACGCAGCCTCACTACCCGACTTTCACCACAAAGAGTAGCTGCTACGAACTGCATTAAAACTCTCGAACCGCGCACGGTATGCAACACCTCTTCCAGCTCAAAACCCGTTCTTGAAAACAAAAGCATTCTGTTGAAGAAGCGACGATACCTACTCAGTAGGCGAAATACTGTATATACTCTGTACACATCATAGTGTCTGTTTCTTTGCTTTCGAGGGATTTCTACCGGTAGATGGTGTCAGGTAAACTACTTCTACACGAGTTCTGTCAGCAGTATAGATTAGAAATGCACGTTAACATAACAACATGTCGCTATCAGGATCCAGATGGGGGCAACACTTAATTGCCCAGGCCACTAAGGACATTACTGCGAGTAGACAACTGCAGCATAATGTATTAACATATGTTTTGAAAATTGATTCCACGAGCAGAAAGTTAGCTCTAACACCTTTTGCAATCGCTGGATGAGGTCTCGAATGTCGATATTTCAGGATATGAAAGACCTGTCGAGTTCAAATCGTTACGGTAAAGTGCGTTTCTTTCTGCAGAGGTAGCCTGTTTGTTCCGAGCTAGGACTTCGCAACTGAAACTAGTCCCACGCTCATGATTCTATGGCGAGGATTCGCACCCGATATCCAACGCATTTATATGCAATTCAACAGGATAGTTCCAAGCAAACAGATGCAGCAACGCCCAAACCAGGTTGCATGCAGTTTCTTTTGCAAGAAAAGTTGCCAAAAAATGTCAGGATGCAATAAGACAACCGTTCAACCCAACGTCACTGGGGAAATCGCAAACGACTTTAAAAGTTACGATCTCGTTCATAAATACTTCACATCAATTATTATCACTAAGACATGTTTGTATGTAGTTGGTATAGTAATTCGCCCGAAGCCACAGACCCCACCCAAGTCACGAACTACAGTAACGAACACGACTCACGAGGTAGTGTTCAATATTGTGGAAGTCGTGTTTCTGACCAATAAATGTTCATACGAACATCTTACGTCGATCCACAATATTTTAGTCCAACACCAAGACGCTTAAATCCTTAAAAATGGAAGCTACAATTCACAGTTCATCTCTAAATGCACGGCAGCGAACAATCGCTACATTTACATCAATTACAACCATGACTATGTTGTTCTGTAGACCAGAAAGTTGATTTGATTTTGCAACGCCAGTTCAGCCGCAGTGGCAACAATAGCGCTGTGGTTCCTGGTATTTACCATAGAAATGCCACCAGTACACTTTCGGCGGGGGTATACGACAGTGCAATACTCTAAAAAATAAACATCTCACGAATAAACATATCTGTTGAAAATATACTTCACTAGTGGCGTCAGAGATGATACATGACAAGAGCACAATCCATGTGGTAGCTTTAGTCACTGAACAGCACCGTGCAACTCTCGACAGCACTTGAACGTTCCATAAAGATTTTCGAAGAAATTGTACGTTAAAACACAAATGAAACTGTGGTTTAGGACTGTGTCTTCAACGCAAAACACATTGGGTGCCAGCCCGTTTTATAGTCACGAGATGTTCTGTGTCAAGCGCCTTTGGGCTACAATGGTTTGTTTCCGTCAGAACAAGCTAAAACGCAATGTAAACAGTATTTTTCTCTATTGAACCAAATTTTTTTAATTTAACCGATGAAAACCACGTTTTGGGCAGTTTTGGCAAAAAAATTGCGCCAGCAAAAAAAGGCTTGACCGAAAGTGAAGCACACAGATTTTTGTACCTTTTGGCGCTTTGAGCATTAAAACGAACGAAGTACGTGGTTCTGTGTACCTTGTCCTTGGCATCCAAAATGCAGGGGCAAAGCACAAAATTTACGAACAATTTACTACACTTGAACTTGACTAATGACACGCCATAAACTTGCCATTTGCTTTTCTCAGCAACTACTTAACTGCAATACCTGTGTTCTTTCATGAGCGATAGCTTCTTCCATGTCTTGAACTCTGGACAAAAGTGACAAATGCGACTTCTCTATAACCACGCGAACCTCCTTCTCACGAGCCACCTCCATTTTCGCTTCTTCCAACCTCTTAGCGCATTTTTCTTTAACTACATCTTCTTCTTCAGCTGCTTTTCGATGTTTCTGTAGACACAAATATTACGTCGTAGAACACAAAAACAACTTCGTGCAAATGACTCGATTTGCGTTCAAGTATAACTTTAAAATTTTCTTTCACTCATCGCATGGATTTTAACATTGGTTTATACCGGGAGTCTCCGAACTACGGTCCGCAGGAAAAATCCGGCCGTGAAGACATTTTGTGACTTATGAAAAAATGATATATTTACAACTTTTGATTTAGTAGAATGTAACACTAACATACCTTGGAGCAATCACATAACGTAAACTATGTGTAATAGCCTACGTGGCCCTCGGACAAGAAATTTTGGAGACTCCTGCTTTATACTAATTCTCCAATAAAGAGGAAAAGGACATTCACACATTTAAGTATTAGCGGAAGTTGCTTTGCTGTGAAACTAGCCAGATATTCAAGTTGCTATTGTTTTGAGCGACCAAACCCATGCGTGAAATGAAAAGCAAACATCACGCAAGCGAATAATAAATTTGGGGCGCAGTACACTGCTATGATGAAAAGTTGCAAACTACTTCAGACCAAGTTATGCTGAAAATTGTGCCATGGCAAAGCAGCCACTCGCTTTCAACAACTAACAAACTTGGTGCTGTTAGTTGATACAACGCATGAGGAATTGTTATGCTTGACGTCGTTATCACGCGCATATGCAAGAGAATAGGATTCGATTGGTAACTGGAATTCGTATTCCGAAGCAAATAATGCTTTATTCACGAGATGCTGTTTCTGAGTGACCTGGCTCACACAAAGGATACATCATTCACAGTGCATATGCGGAAATATCGTACGCGTACTCAACAAAATTGAACACCATCTGAGGAGTCAGCATTGGGTGACGGAGGCATGCTGTAAACATCATTTTGATATATACTGTAGCAGAAGCCCTGGCCAAGGCAGGAAGATGTCAGAATACTGTGTCCAAAACGAAACATACTTTGCTTGCGGTAACGTTGGAAAAAATTGTCTTGAAGGTAAATTCTAGTCTCGGCGCCTATCATGTCATCCAAGCAGCAAAACAAGACATTCCAGCAAGGGGTGTCAGATATGGTTTCCAGCATAAGGGCTGCACCACATATTAAAATTTCGTCAGTGACCGGGCAAAGTCGAACAAAGCAGGACGGCCTCAGTTTCACGGCACAACATGCAAATAATATGCCCTCGCACAGTGACACAGCCCGGAATAGCTCCTCAGAAACGAAAATAAGTTCCTACAGAATCAACCGGGTGGCTAGAAGGTTTGGTAAGCTAGAACAGCTCCCAACATCAACGCAATTCCGGCACTATGCATCTGATCAGATGAACGGTAAATTGAGTTTAAGCCAGATGTTGGGTAACTCTCAAAAACGTATAAGTGCTTTTTCTAACAACTGTTTCGAAATTTCTCATCACCTTGTTGAAATCTTCAATCATAACATGAAGTTCTTTAATTTCTTTTTCGGCTTCAGTCCACCTCTGCTCTGCATCTGAGCTTCTTCTCTGCTCTTCTTGAAGCCTTTTTTCCTGAATCTTCCCTTTGTTCTCCAGCTCGCGGATTTCTTCTTTTAGCCTGGATAAAGAGCTAATGCTAGTTTGAACGTCAAAATGTTTCTTGAAAAAAATCAGTGTTTCTTTTGTGTGTGTTTTTGGCTCTACGGTGTATGAGCAAAAGTTCATTCAGCGAAATATATCCGCTTAGAGGTTTGGCCTGATGTATACCTGTTTGCAGGATCGTTAAAAATAGCTTGCTGCTTGACATAGATTTAGAATAATGTCTATCTTTAAGTATGTATTTAGTGAAACCAATTATTCCTAAAAAACATGCAAGCGTCATACAACATTGCAACCATTTCAACAAGCTGGCGTGGATATTTACAGCATGCGAATAACTGTCACCAGTGCGGTGGAAGACGCTTAATAAATCCATCCGTCTATTAAATCCAATGTGGCGTGTGTGGGACGGAATTTTCACACGTAGTTTCCATCATATAATTACCGTTTAATACATCCAGACTGCGTTTTTTAAATTCATTTTCAATTCCTCGGGCAAACTGCCTTTAAATGCTAAATGACAAGGGCCTGTTATGAACGATCTTACCTATGTAGTCCCGGGGGTTCCTGGAGAGCGTGAATGTGATATAAAGGGTTAATAGGCTTTGCAGACATTTCGATTACTACTACGATGAATAAACCATAATTTCTAATATTTATTGCAACGTTTCTTCTTAAGGGGTCCTTAACATAAATGAACTTGGGAGGTCCGTGACCAACAAATGTTTAAGAAACGCTGATCTAGTGGGACATTTTTCGAAAGTTTCGTCTTTGTAGCTGAAACTGTTTAGTCATTACAGTCATTTGGCCGCGGGCTTGACAGAATAGTATTCCAGATACTGGATGTACTTAAAGCTATGAAAACAGAAATGCATGATCATCTCAGAAAGACGTTTCTACATAAACTGGCATCGTTGATAAGATCTTTCTGTGTTGAGTAAGTAATTGATTGCATTTTTACCATCCAGGTCAATTGTTTTATTGCTGCTTCAGGTGCGCCGGTCATTAAAACCGCTGCATATTAAATTTAAAATCAACTAGTCCAGAGATGGATTTAATATTCGGCGTCCACTGCATTCACTGCATCATTAGAACCAGGTCAGAAATTGCAAGGTCGCACGCCTAAACCTTGAATGAGTGGCAACAAGATCGTACCAATAACTTCGCTATTTTCTTGCCTTATAAGGTCTGGAAAAAAGGTAGGGGGACGCGAAGCTACCGGCGGGTCATCCCGAGCAGTGGTGTAAACTTTGGATATCTGCACGGCTCGCAAGTAGCAGAAGCACAGACAGCTGTGGTTAGAGTTAAGTTGTCCTAACCATAACCAGCGTCAAGGCACATTTGAAATGAAGGCTGAAGCAACTCACTTGTCAATAACAATGCTCTTTTCACGATCGGAAGCTTCGTGTGAAGTTCGCATAGAACACAGTTTTAGCTTCATAGACTGAATGACGCTTTCCGTTTTGCATAGGCGGTTGACCAATGCAGCATAATGATCTTTTGATGAAGATCCGATCGTGTTGCCTCTCGCATCATTTAAAATGCCCTTTAACAACGCAAACCACTCTCAGTTAAAAAAATTGGTATCGCTTTATCAACAGATCCAACGTCCGACCATTAATGATCAAACTGAAAAGCGTGCATATTGTTTCAGTACACTTGCGTAAGACCAACCTCTGAATTCAATTAAGCTTCAATATAACATGACGTTTTCACAATGTAAAGTGTATGGAATAGAATAAAACTTGGAAGTCCTACCAAGTCGTGATATAAACAACCAGAAAACTTAGTCATTTGGAGGCGTTGCATTGTTACAAAGCGGATGACACTCAAAAAACAAAATGTGTGTATGCGGAGTTGTCCGAGGCGTTTACATAAATCAATTTGATAGAAATTTTTGTACAGATGGTGATATCCATCGAAAGAAACTGAACATAGGGCAAATACTAGAGCTTTCCATCATCGTTTCAACCAGTGGTAATTTATAACACGACGGTATTGTAATTGTCTTCATTAACATAATAAAACACGAACCATCTGTTAACCACAGTCTGTGCCGACTAGAGTAATTAAGACAAAACCAAACAGAGAAGTGAAAGAATCACTCCCACTCTTTCTAGTACAAGCTCTATCTCTTTGGAAAGCCTGTGGAAATTAACTTTCGAAAATTAAACGAATACAAGTTTTTCTTCGCAGTTTGATAAAAAAAGGGATTCAAGTCCGCTGAACACGAAACCACTCTAAACAACTTCGACCATACCAATGCACGTACCATATTTACTTGAAGAGGTTTTATCGGTCGCTTCAAAGGCGAGTGCAGTTCAGACGTCTTGGAATTTGTCTCGACAGACAACGCTGGATCAAATTTAACATGTTTTTCTTTCTGTTTGGAACTTTGGTCTGAGCAATGCATATGCTGGAAATTAGTCATTCATACACGAGAAGTTAGTGCGGCAAGCTCTCCCTTCAAGGAGAGCTAGTGGCAAAAACTTCTTGCGCTTTTCGCAACCAGCGATGNGAAAACGCCACAAACCTTAATTTGCACGAATTNGTCGAACAACTGCTTATCAGCAAAGCAGATAATGTTTCGATCTACTAACTAAATGAGATTGGTAAGAAGTTTTCTACCACGTCTGCTTATAATATTCAGTTCGATTATAAGACTTCTCTCGAAGAAGATGCCACAGAAGTCTATTTTCATTGCCTATGTAATCTTTAGCGCGTATGACGCTACGATTTCCGCAAACCAAAAGGTGAAATTAAAGAAATACTATGTTCTTGGCTAGTTCTTAGAAAGATGTTGCAGTAGAGCGCTTGATGCTTGTCAGCAGAGCTTCTCACATATATTTGTTAGAATCAGCATTTTAATTTCGGTTACAACCCAGGTTTCGCGCGAATGCGCTCTAATCAGGCACTGACGTCTTATTCCAGCAAACTAGTTTTGCCATTCAATATATGTTTGCTAAAGTTATATGCTATATGCTAAAGTTGGGGTTAAATACAACATTAGAGCTTGAAAGTGAAATAGATGCTTACAGCAACTTTGAAAGTGAAATATCGTTTTTTCTTTGGAACAACTTTTTATCTTGGTTCTTGAACACAGCAGCAACACCTTTGCGACTGTATGGACAGGAATCAGCAAAGTCTTTTCCAGTACAGTAAATGGAACTCATACACACATGGCATCAACTTAAACCAAAAAGTACATTTAATAGGCAACAATTGTAAAATATGCAACATTGTTGTTGTGTTGGTTATCTAAGCACTGCTACCAAAATCCCAGCAATGACATTTTTATTTTACAGTCATGTTGCGTCCAGAGAATTCACATGCACTATCGGATGGGTTCAACTAAGATGTATAATTATAGTTGATAAGCAAATTTCAGTTAAATGATGTACATGTAGTGCTCGAAAACCACTGTAAATAAATAAACTTGAAGTCTGACATCATCGTGAATTTATTTTAATAGATGTAATTTGTTTGTACTGTCACTTACAATTGGGGATATTGAGATACAACGACAAAGATTAACAATTTTGAAAATTTATATTGAGAAATCCAGAATGCAAGCCTGTTTTTTAATAACATGGTGCTCATTATAACTGGTATTTCACATTACATTCAAAGAATCTCCTGAAACAAGGGTTTTGATCTGGAACATGCTTTGCTTTCACTGGCCAGTTAACCAAATATCTTTAGGCTTGGCTTACAATAGTACAGTGCCAATTTGGCCTACAATGAAAATTCCTCACGAAAACCCAAATTTTCAAAATGAAATCATCTTCTCTTTTAGAGCATTCAAAATATTTTGTTGGCTCTCCTGATGTCATGCTGATGACCTCACACAGTACTTGCTTACAAAATGCTTACGAAGTAGCATTGTACCAAGATTTTTGAGGTCAGTTCACATGCAAACAAAACACATTTCTTTTTCCACACTTAACCAGAACAAATATTTGAACTCAACAAAATAAACTTATCAACGGATTTTTATACACAGTTTTAACATTTATACAGAGCTTATTCAAAACAGGAGTTACTGTGGCAAGTAAAACTGTTTTTACTCAGTCCAAAACCTGGCATGTGGACAGAAACACATTAGCAAGAGGATCTCTTTACCAAACCAATGTGTTTACCTCAGGTTTTTACAAGCATTAACTACAGTATGACTGTCAGGTTAATAAAAGTTGTATGAAACATTCCAACAAACAACTGTCTTGTTTAACTTAATTTGACAAATAACTGCAGGTTTCCACACATCTAAAAATTGAAAGCCCAGGCATTAAATGAATGCTGAATGTCACAAATGAAACAGTACCACAAATTTTTGATTGAAAGGCAGTGTCTTACCTGATGAGCTAATTTCATCATCAAAAACTTTGCCCAACATTGCTACCAAATCTGAGTTTGCTGGTCCAAGCCTACAATGTATAAACTCAAGTCTTTCAACACAAACTATTGCAGAGTGAAATCACCTGTGAATGCATCGATATACAAGTTTTTTAAACTACACTGCCATCAATACTAAGAAAAATAATTTCCACAATCCTGTACATGAGTTGGTGAGTGTTCCTTCTACACAAAACCTAATAGAGGAAATGATAGTTATTTCTGGTGCTCACCAATCCAAAATTAAAAGTTGGTGATGGGGCAAGTAATACCTGTGTGCAAATCTAAACTCATGTTGAATTTCCCATGTTCTTTGTTGAATGTAAAACTTATGTTGGCACACTGCTTTAAAAATTTCAAAGTAATCCAAAAAGACCTGAACTTACCCCACTTATGACGTCACGCACAAAGAACCCAAAACACAAATCTTAAAATTTTTTTTCTTTCAAACTAGAAGACTCTCCGAGTCTTGTGAGGGTTTGAACAGCTCTCTAGCACAATTGACTAGCAAGTTATGGAGTTGCAAAGTGGTGTGAAAATAACAGTTCAATGCGTGATTTCAAAGTAGGATATTTTCATACACCGGCAGCGAAGATGTTAATAATTAATTTTCCTTTGTTTAAAGATGTATTTTCTCAACAAAGGTATTTGTAAAATATTTGATATGATCTAATCATGGCTTCACAGTATTATGTTTAGTCTCAACCTCTACTAAGTTTCCCACCAGTCACCCAAATATCAATTGGAATTTGAATTGTGATTTCACAGCAGTTGCACCAGTGGAGTATGTTTAAACACACCCACTTATGTTCAAATCATGCAAAAAGCAAAAAAGCACCGCTAATAAAAAAACAAATTAAATTTTGAATTTACCTATCAGATGAATCTGTTGTTTCTATTCCCAAGTCAACAAGCATTTGGGCTAGCTCTTTCGTGTCCCTTTCAGCACCTTCAAGTCTTTGCTGCATAAGCTGTAGAAAAAAATAGGAAAAACATAAAAATTAGCATAAGACATTCAAAAGTTGCACAGTAAGAAAAGCAAGGCCCCTCCAGCACAAATGTGGCAGCTGTATTTTTCATAATGGACACTCCTCACTGACATGACACCTTTGTATGATCACATTTTCATCATGGCATTAGAAATAAACCTTGCACCAATGAGACTACATCACTGCAGCTCATTCATCATATGATTTTAGACCTGCATTATGAATATATCTTATCCATTTTTTGTTTAACTTGCCCCTCAGATGTATTGAAAAATATGAAAAGAATTTCTTTGGAGTACAGTAGCACTGAACCAATTAGATCATTAAAAGCAGGGTTGATAAAAATCATATTTTTCAGTGAATAGTTTTTTCATTTAAATTGGATTTTTATATTAAAATCTGATTTTTTTAATTTTTATTATTTTTTACTGATTTCAATCAATCATCCCTGATGAAAAGTACTACACTAATGGTTTGAGATTTCACTTGACAAAAATGCTCTCGGTCTCACAAGTTGTTCAGTGTAAAGAGCATATACCAGATAATGGCATTAACATATGGAAAAAAGGTTTTGTTTCATTGCAAGTCATTGCCACTCCAGCAAATGTTACTGGTGGGATTTCTCTAGACAATTAATCAAGGTCGAGCTTTTGAAGTAGTCTCTACAGTTGAGAAACCTCTCATGGGCCGCAAGAAAAGCTTTTGCAGGCCACATGCAGCCCACGGGCCATATGTTGTGTAAGCCTGCCCCAGGGGATTAATTAAGTAATTTGTTGTTTTCAGGCCATAACTTCTGAACCAGAAATGCTAGAGAGTCAATTAAACCCTCAAAAGACTCATATTATATAGAAATTGACTGACCAGGCTGATATTATCCGCCAATATTTGGGTTTGACCGATATATCGGCTAAAATGGCCAATTTTACCAGCCTCAGTAGGTGTTGTCAAAACTCTGTTATTTTCCTCACGCATTCAGACAACTTGTGCAAGAAAGCACAATGAAGCAAGTCAAGACAGTTATCTTGCAGCAACACTAGCAGGTGTGTTTTCATAAACAAGCAGAAAAGATGAACCATGGAGCCCACATTGGCCATCGCAGCCAAAACAAAAGCATCATCGGAAAGTTTCGCAATGCTTGAAGCTTATTGTCTATCTAGTCTAGACTGCGCTACCACATGCAGGTGTTGTGTATGAATGAAGTCTGGTTGTACTTCTAGAGAACTTTTCGCAGCACAAAAAGTTTGACTGTAACATAAGGTGCAGAAGTCTAATCAATGCTTAGTTTAGCAGAAATTAATTTTAAAAAAAATTGCATGAAAAATGAATCGCGTTACGTTAACACTTTGAGAGTCGGGGTACGATATATTCGTACTTCGATTTCAGCCTAAAACCAGCAATTGTCAGTTGCCTTACCAACGCCCTAGCTCCTCTGCCGATTGCGCTAGAGAGCTGTTCAAGGGCTCAAACGGATCGGACAGCCTTCTAGATTGCACTCGAAAAAAATGTTTTGGATGGGGGTTGCGGATTTTTTGTGAGTGACGTCATAAGTGAGTAGTTTTTGGGCCAT
>JGI24159J19872_10005570_pt1 | contig 16303 bp, 12 predicted proteins | sample Ectturendosymbi4_FD_19872 | JGI IMG/M metagenome (IMG submission 19872) | reverse complement strand
TTTCAGTGAAAGTCATTCGTGTTTGTGATTGAAAAGGGTGTGACTTCACATTGGCGTAGCCAGCCCAGAAATTTTGGGGGGGCAAAATGTTTGCTTTTAGGCGAATAACACTATTTTGTTTGGAAAAACGCCTCTCAAAGCACAAAATGACTATGTTTTCTAAAAATTTTGGAGGGGCATGCCCCCCCCCTGGCTACGCCTATGTCACTTCATTCGAATCCCGTTATGATATGCTCAAGCAGTAAAGATCCCGTTATGTTATACTCAAAAAAATTGAAGCCAGCTCACCCTGCAAGTTTTCACTTTCAGGTCAAGTGAGGTCCCGTGGAAAAGCCGCATGTCCTGTTTCTTCTCGTGCAAGGCTGCCAGCACGCAGAAGATCCGCAAGTCGATGCCGTCGTCGTGCGGTAATCCCTGCCACACAAGCGCTCAATCGCGTTAATGGGGCTCGCTTGTGGTATTGGCGCAACCGTGGTGAAAGCTCGTAGCGGTCGAAAGACGTTTTAGCGATGGAAATGCGAGACCCAGTTGAGGGCAGAGGTTTATTGTTCTGTCGTTCGAGACCGAAGCGGCATTGCGCAAACAGGCATTCCGTCACTTGTTAACGATCAGCGTACGACCATTACGATGTGAAAACATTGGAACTTGACCTGAACCACCACTTCAAATTTAATGAATAAAACACTCGCAAGATAAGTATCAACAGGAGTGTTTCGCAGAACCAATGTCGTAGGCAAACAATAAAAAAGCTTTACACCACAAAGACTTTTCAGTGAAGTTTTAAGATTTTTCGTTGGTCTAATTCTAGAAAGCTTGTTTGATTTAAATTGTTTGTCACCGCACACAGGCTTCCTCTTAATGTTGCAGTTCATATATCTGCTGGCCTAGAAAGTCAACCTCTTATTTTTTTGCTGTCCATGTTTGAGTAGTTTCGCATTAACACAGAAAATGAGGTCGGCACGCCCGCAAAGAGGGTTACGACTGCGTTTCTCATGCGTGGCTAGTTGGCTTATCGAGAAAGTTTCAGATTTCGACAGCAACATTACTGTAATCGATCTTGTACCACCCAATTAGGAAAAAACGCTGCCGAAAAAGCAAATTTTGCATTGACAGCAAATGCTGGTGAAATCTGTTTCCAGGGCCAAAGGAGGACTCTGAACTAACCCGAAGACCGCATTATGACCACCCTATGGCCGCATTATGACGCTGACGCAACAATGTCGGTACCTGAACCTTACTTAAAACAGCTTTTACGTCTTGTTTCCTGCGAAAGTTATCGTGAGTCACAAAGAAATCATCTCTAGCCTTTTCTACGTTCGTTAAAATAAAGGAATTGTTGATTCGCTAGCTAATCGAGCACTTTTAAACACTGGTGAATAAACGAAATAACTTGAATATTTATTGTATGAAACTTCCCAAAAACATCTCTAGCCGCACAAAATGCGCTTGAGGGCCACATGCCGCCCGAGGGCCGCTTGTTTTGAGACCTCTGGTTCATAGGATGTGTCGACTCAACAGCCTCTCAGATGTCGAGAGACCAGCAGGTCCGTCGCCAGTGGCCACTGGTGCCCGCCCCGCCCTCCCGTTTAAAATCTGTGCCTCCCATTTCATGTTAGGCCCCCGATTGCTGCTGCATACATCCAATATTGCGTTTAAAAATTGTGCACCCCCTTTGGTTTCTGGTCCCCCCTGCGCGAAATCCTGATCCTCAAAAATAACAAAGAACACCTTTTTGGAAAAAATACTCAAGCAAGAAAAGAACTGAGCCATACTTCCCAACAGCCACTTTGTATTCATCAACACTAAACTTTGGAGGCAAGCCAGATCCCAGGTAGATTTTTGTGAAGTGACACGGTCGATTGTTACATGGATCAGCCTCAACCTACATCGAAATCCCCGGTCAAAGGCTTAAACCCCGGAATAAAACGAAGAGTAGATAAAATGGATGTTTATAGCTGCGGTGTTAAACTTGCTAATATCTTTGTCGCTATACAGTGTTGCTGAAANAGCCTCTACTTTCTCTTTTATTATTTTTGCGATGGTTATTCAAAAGCTTTTTGCATAGAGACATCNGCAGATGTCGTTCGCTTCCTTAGATTCAACTGNGCACAGTTGCTGCAAAATATTCGTGGAAGCCTAGCGTTTTTGCTTTCTGCAAAATATCCGCTATTCCGAAGTTTCNAATTGCACAACTTGAATTTGATTGCGAGACCAGTCGAATCTCTCATGTTCAAAAGCAGGGGAGGAGCTAGGGGGGTNCCAGGGGGGGCCACTGCCCCCCAAAAATTTTGCCTGGGCCCCCCAAAAATTTTTCAGGTCTCTTTCTGAAAGTCCTACACAGACCATTGGTAGCTCCCCTTGTTGCAAAACTGGCTCCTCCAGTGGCCCCCCCAAATGAAAATGTCTGGCTCCGCCCCTGTTCAAAAGAATACGCCTTTTGTACCGCAAATGTGCAGTTGGGGCGCAAGCGTTCGAGTCTTTGTTATTCAATTCGTATCGAATCGAAAAGAATACAACCACCTGATGGTTAGAGGCGCTGTCACGTTGTTGCCTAGTTACTTGCCCGCTGGCAAGCTGCAAAACGTCATTCTGGCATTTCCAATAGAAATTGAAAGCAATGATCATGATCTTTTCCTAGGCTTTTATTGCCCGTCAAATTACTGCTTCCCAGCGCCGGTTTTAGTTCTTGCCCACTAAACCGAAACGCAAATTTCGCAACTACTGTTTATCGTCTGATTACAGGTCCTGCAACTTCGACCGAAAAAAAACGTGTGTGAAACGAAAGTTTCTGAACAGAGAAAAAATAAGTTCTCAGCTGAAAGGTGACGAGCTGTTTCAGTTTCGTAAAACTTAACGAGAGTGAAAAAAAGACTATTCTGCTGTTTTCAAGCGTTAAAATGTTTTTTCATGTGTTTCCCTCACACTCTTATGTTCCACAACCATGGGATTATTAACAGAGCGTACACCCAGGGAGAAATGCACAATTGTGACATCACAAGAGCAGGTGGTGGGTTGGTAACTGGAACGCGCAGGAAATACCAAGAAAGGAACAAACATAAGCAACGCACCGTGACACACGCGTTCGTTCAACGTCATACAGAAACGTTGCACTTATACCTTGTGGGAAAAATGATTAAACATGGTGGGATAAATGATGACGCGTGAAAAACCATCGGGTGTCTGAAGTGAGCGGTTAAAAAAATAAATAAACTGGATGACAATTCCCAGCAAATGACTCTTTGTCCAAAACGCAATTTCGATGGCGACGCTGATGAGGTGAGATAATTTTCGTCAGTTTCAATTTTCAGCTTTGTATTTTTGTTGGATTTTAACCGTTTGAAAGAGATTTCCACCGCCTGTCAACTGGACGAACTTTGCTCAGACATTTGTGTTTACTGTAAATCTTGGTGCATTTTTGTACCTGACACATCACAGTCATTCCGTGGTATTCGTGATTTTATTGCGTGGGTATGTCTTTGTGTATGGCGTTGCAGTGACACTTCAAGCATTCTTTTGTTCTTGCCATTTTGAAAAATCCCATTCGCCTTTAATGTTAAAAAAATGAACTTTGTAAATCAGAACATATTTTTTCGAGTAAACCGCTCGGTTAAAGACAACGCAATCTGCACAGCAGCGAATGTTTGCGCTTGTTTGGGGGGCTAAAGGTGGCTGAGAAAATGACACCTCATTTTGGCATTGTCACTTGCCGGATGAATGACGTTTTCAGATCAAGTTGTAGATGATGATGGATGAGAATAAGCTTTGACTGCGTTGACGCGACTGATGTACTGACAGCACTGACTTCGCAAAATCGAAATAGTGAAATTGCGAAGCAATTCGATAAAAGACGCAAATCACAGCAATCGTAAATCGTAAGAGACGACTTGCGACTTCATAAAGGCACCCTCGTAGCATTTCGAATCACTTAGGGTTGCATGCGCTTGGCGAATCGGCCCAGATATACTGAGTTTTTCTTTAGGCCCGCCGCTGATTAGTCACCAGGTTTTATCACTTTTCTCGAAGCAAAGCAAACGTTACCTGACTTGACCTGACCTTCGCCCGATCGTTTTACAATGACTGTCGCCAAGATGAAAGAGAAAACAAGCCTTGTGCGACATTTCTATACTTCGCGACCACTTAGCTGACTTATATGCCTGAGGCTGACAATCAATAAAGGAAGTCATTGAAATGTAGTGCGTTCCGACTGGCTCACAATGAGGCGATCAGACTGGTCAATTGCGAACAAAGCGATAGCTGCTGCGCGCTATAATAAAGTCAGCTTGCGTACATTCAGTCAAATGGTCGCGAGACCTCGGCGCAATCGAAGCTGCTATTGTAAAATCCGGGTAGTCCTGCAGGGATTTGCGCGCAGTAATGCATTTGTTTCAAAAACGTCCCGAATCTGCTCTGATTCACCAAAAAACTAAATTACGTCACATCTATTTCAAGGCTGTTGAGTTCGGAAAATTTTCCACTCCCAGCCATCCAAAGTACAGGATACAGCGCAAATCATAAAAGTGTTACCCGTAATGTCTAAAGAATCCCTCCAATAAGTAAAACTTAATATAATTTGTTGAACGGTACAACTAGTCTGATTTAAGACAATGTGTTTTCTTGGTAATGTTGCAAGCAAAGATTTACCCATGTAACAAAGAAGTGAACGAGTCATTGAAAGCTGCACCTTGCAAGCCATTGTACAAGACAAATTGAACAACACTTGCCAACCGTGTCACCCGCTCACTTCACCTTGTTACGANAAGATGAACTGTTTTTCGTGACAGGGGTAGTCAATGGTTTGCTCGAAACGCAGTAGTCTTGGCGCTCAGTGGTTTCCGGGCAATAGTAAAAAACACTTACACAGTACGTGTGTTTTCAAGCCCACCAACCCTGTATGCACGAGGATGAAACAAAGTCATGACCGCTATTTTTAATCCATTTTGATGAAAGAACTTAGACGGGCAATTTTCCACTTAATAGAGATTAAAACAAAAAAGCATTTTCGTTCGATTCCATCTTCCTGTAACAGATGTTCTATGCTGCAAAACAGTGGAGTAAGTGAAAACACTGATGAGACAGCCCCGTCCCAGATTAGTCACAGAGATATAGCAGAAAATTTATTTTTGTTGTGACGCAACAACTGGCAGACATTGCCGTTGCCCGCAAGAATGACGATACGGCCCTTGATGGGAACACAGCATGCGGTAAAATGAGCTTTTCAGCGCTATTTCATGGTCAATTGTGTCGTAATAATGCATTCATTTTCCTCAACGCCATAACCTCGTCATTTTATTTGCTTGCCTGCAGCAGTAGAGGGAATTCGCTTTTTGTCTCCGCATTTTCAAAACTGAAGTGAATGCACATGTGGCATTTTGGCTGGGGCGAGCTCTTGACAAAAATTTCAAGTCAAAACAACCCGAAATCAGCCGAACACTGCTTTATGCGCTTACCGGCAAGTGAACTTCGCACATATCCTATTGCTTTCCCGTGTGATTAATGCTTCAAACCTGTGGATTGCGGATTTGGATTCTCTTTGTGTGACACAAAGCACTTTGCAAACCTAAGCACTTAAAAAGTGAGCTCTGCGAGAAACTGAAGCGTAAAGAAATAAACTCGATTATTAAATCTTCTAGACACAGAAACTTTGGTTTTTCCCAACCATGGTTGTACGGTTCATGTGAATTGCAAAGCGCATAGATGGTGAATATGTTGTTGGCCGTCGACGTTTGCCTTATGCTCTAGTAGGAAAATCCACTTTCAAGTTGATTCGAATCCAAAAAATTGGGTGTTCCAGTTGCTCATGTTTTATTCACAAGCCCGTACTCGGACCGTCTCGTCGCCTGCCTTGATAGACTTGCAAGCCACATGTCCAAACTTTGTCTTTCGTTGGGTTTTTAGCCGCTTTATCAAACAACACGCTTTTGAACTTTTCAAGTGTTCGTCGCATTGCAACTAGCTCAACTTTTACCTGAAAGCGCAAAATAGTGACGGGCAAGCTGCCTTTACGGGTGACATTTATGACTCTCGGCCCACTGTTACAGTCTAACTATGAATTAAAACGTTTATTCGTTCAATCGCTTTCACTGGGATTTTTCTATGTTTAGGAACGAACAACTACAAGCAAACATCTTTGCCTAATATTTCAGAAAGTGTTTTTCCTGCCACAGCTGTTTTCGCGTCCATTTTTTCCTACCGCAGGGTTAGTTCGGCCAAGTCTTGTTGCTTTTTCACAACACGATTTTTCGACGCAGAAGAGGTGTTCTTTTCAAGTTCGCGTGCGCAACATTTTTTCAGGAAACTTTCAAGTGTTACCGCTTTTAGTTTCGCAGGCCACAAACAGCTTGCAGGTCACGGTTTGCTCATCACTAGGTTCATATTTCGAACAGCAATCGTGACAAGAGCGTAAAAAATCCGTAGGAAAAAAAGTTTGTTAAAAATAGTCTTGCAGTTGCACCATGGGGAACTCGCCACCGTCAGTCTGAGTAAAAACGCTTTCTCACGAATGGCGAGGCGCATGCTTGTATTTTTGCGGTCTGGCTTGTCGAAAAGCAGCATGCTGCGAACACAAAATAAATTCAAAGATACTTTTTATTTCCATGCAAGCACGCGAGGCGTACATTCATTGAGCTATATCGAACAAGTCAGGCCTGCTGCAACTAGGGGAGAAACTGGGCAATTTCTCCTCCCTCGAAATTTTCAAAAACATGTTTAGTTGTCAGGTACAAGTTGCAATCATTTTGCCCCATCCCCAAAAATATCAGCTGGATCCTGAGACTAGCAGGGTATTTTCAACGACGTCATGTCTCTTTTTGTGTTTCTGGCAATAGGCTACACCACTGCTTAGAAGTTGTTCGACAAACTAAGGTGGCACAAGGTTCTCCGCTTCGCGAAAAGGAAAATTCGACCTGACCGCGCGGCGTGCTCGCCTCGCCGGCGCATGATGCAACAATGCGATGACATCAACAAAAGGCAAATTTCGTGAGCAACAGCCAGCTACCTGGTATTTTGAGAGAATCACACCCACATGGTAACAATGCGGTCGTGAAAGCCTTAAAAGCTTCTGCGACGAACAATCAGCACCAGCCGCCCTCGCGTTCTAACCAGCTGGAACATAAACGCTACGGAAGTAATAAAAGATGCGAGCGGTCGGCGTACAGACGAGTTCGCTTTTGCGAGGCATTTTTGCCTTGCCTTCCGTATATGCCCGTTTATAACCATTACAAACGTCAAACAGACTCACGTCAAGAAACTGCAGATTGTCGACAAACTTCAAAGCGGGATCGATTTCAGCCAAAGCGCTTGTGAGGTCACACTCGTCGATCACGTGATTTTCAACAGGATGAAGTGCCTGCAACAAGACCAGCCTGGCTTGTACGCAGTGCTCTCACTTTTAGGGATTTTGTCCCTAGATTGGAACTTTTGAGTCCTTTTAGGGATATTTTAGGGATTTAGGGATTTTCGGAAAAGTACGAAAATGTGTGAAATGAACTATTTCAGTTTATTTTGCAAATGATATTTGGTTCTATTTTTGACATTTATCATTCGCCCTCCGATTTTATGCAGCACCACCACAGATTTAGGGATTTCAGGGATTTTGTGGTAGTGTTCTAGGGATTTTTGGAGTTGCATTTGTGAGAGCCCTGCTTGTACGTTTTGTGTGTTGACACGATATCGGCTGTCGAGGCATTGTTGTCAAACTTTTGACATGACTAGAATTTACAACGCCTCCCACACAGTAAAATTATTCTTTTGTCAACTCAGCCACCGACCTCGTGCCAATAATATCTTTCTCATTATCGAACCACATGATGATAGTGTACTCGAGGGCACAGTCTTTGAGGCGACAGAACTAACTTGACTCCTGTACTTTGTTGGTTGTGTTCTACACGGTCACCGAATGACATCAGCTTCTTGCGCACATGTCAAGCTGACAGCATGTCAACCTACTCCAATACAACCAAAACCTTATCAAACGTGATTGAAAGAGGTAAGTTAAGCTGATAAGCTTTTTCTTCTGGCGATTACAGTACTTTTATTATTTAGCCGACATTTCGCCCTCTTATCCAAGTGGGCTTCCTCAGGGCAATGTTTTTCACCACATAACATGCAATTTACTGATAACAAGAAGCAATGAGCAGTGTGACGTACAAAGACAAAAATGCAAAACCGACTACCACACTAAAGGAAATGAGTGACAGTATGCAACTGTGGTAAGTTAACACGTGAATTAATTATTCATAGTTTAGGTTACTACATATTCTGAGAAAAACAAATTAAGTCAGATTTTGAGCTACGAATAGGCATTGCAACAGTTACTACCAAATAATTGCTTTTTTCTAGCATTCAAAAAATCGACACGTCTGTAGCAAAACCATGACTCATTTCTATAGATGCTGTTTTCTCCTAAATATCTGTGCAAAGTTTCTCTACGATGTCAAAAAGCGATCTTCATCATGACAAATCATTTAAGCTTTTACAGCTGTTTGTTAAAGCAGCTAGCGTTGTAAGAATTGGATCTTTCCCCGCAGGACGAGGGAGTAGATCTGAAGAAGTTTTTGCTTTTTGTCTTGTTTGTCGAAATGAATAAAAAATTGCTGTTGTGCGTCGGCAGTCGCATAATTCCGTTTAATGAAACATCTTCAGTGCAGGGCGAAATCAAAGCAAGTATCCCCAACAGTGTTTTCAAATTACAGTAACACCTACCTCGTGATCTGTTACAATTAAGGGGTGTTATGTTTGTTTACTCAATCGTGGGATGTGAGCCAGAGTGTGAGCCTAGCATGTAAACAAAACCGATTTGTGATGTCGGCACGTTTTGGATTGAGTGGCTGATTCTTTGCGCGCTGCAAGATTATGATTCGTAGCTTCAGATCTTGCATTTATTTCCCTGCGTTCTGAATATAATAAATCACACACAGATGTAACTAAAAATACAAGAAAGCGTCACTCAGTTGGATGTTGCATTTTTTTTAATTTTCCAAAATTGTTTACGAAGAATTCATCATTTTGTAGCTGAAAGCGTGATGAAACCGAAACCTATGCGTACTTGATTACGCAAAGCCTCTATTTGCACATGGGAAGCCAATTAATTTGACAGACCAATTGGTTTAGCAGGTTTTTCACAGGTACAACACGACAAATTTATCCATCAACGCAAATTTATATTGAACAAAGGTATTTCACTTTCCGCTTTTGTGTAGGTAGGCGGCCGATTACAAATATTTGCACGTGATGTCAGCCAAAGCTATTTCTGTCGATGTAAGCTAAAGGTATTTTTACCGATTAAGCTACAGGTATTTCCGTGTAAAACTCTTCCGTTTCGTGGTTTCGGCCAATTTGCGTTTGGAGCGACATTTGGATTGAACTGCCATCGGCGGCAAATTCCCATGCTGGCCAATTGCCAGTGTTCTCTGTCACAAAAATTCCCAACAAAACTTTTTGAAAAACGGGTTGATCAGTCACGTACAGTGGCGTAATATACTGCTGCATGAATACGCCTTCAGGGGTTTTTAGCAGCTTGAAGTGATTGCTACAAATAGTCATAGTACCTGTGTTGTCTGTTTCTACTCAACTTTTTTTTTATTTTCATCCATTAAGCCAGGGGTGTCAAACTCATTTTCACTGAGGGCCATCTCAGCATTATGGTTGCCGTCAAAGGGGCACTTGTAACAGAATTAACCGCAAACATCTACGGTACGCTAATGCTTGAAGAGCATCTCTGTGACGTAATATTGTTATATTGCAGTGAAAGCAACCTCAAAACTGAATAACGTTTTTAAATAGAGACGTTAGGTCAGCAAGATGACTAAAACAGAAAAGTAATAACATGACAAAGAACGTCGTTCGCCTTTGACTACAGTTCCAAAAAAATAAGGAGGCTGAGGCTTAAAATTTAAGCTTCGCGGGCCACCTGATTGACACATGTGTGTAAAGCTTTCAAAGGCATAAAAGACGCGGCCAAGTGAAATCCACTACAGAAGCACTTTAAGTCGACGCATGATAACTGAAAAGTGCGACGACACAAACGCCTTTTGTTTTGTAAAACTCTGCAGACCTGAAACACGGCGCTCTGCTTCCGAGTGAAGCTTTCCATGTTTTTTCGTTTGATTCCCTTTTCTACTTCTTCAATTTCCAGCTGCTTCGCAAGCCGACCGCAGTTTTCTGGTATGACATAAAACAAGCTGATGAAAAAGACAGTCATGATCATCCCAGATACGAAGGCGTTTCATTCTCGTGTACAAAAAACTTGATTAGGCAACCCGCTTTCACCTTAAGTCGGGGGTCGGCAAAAACCGAGCCTCGGCCTGCTACCGGTCCATGAAGAAATTGTTACCAGGCCGTGCGGGACCAAGGCCAAATTGGTCCAAAAGTGATTGGACCGACTGACATAAGGAACACACTGCGGTACCACTGGCCACCATAATCCCTACAGGTCGGAGCATCTTATTGCGGCAGAGCAAGCCAGGACCTCTCACTGAATCAGTGCCAGATGATTTACGAGTTGCAATAAATTTGCATGTGCCAAATATTCGTTCTTTTGCTGAGGGCCGGTCCGCAAAATAATACCAGGTTGAAACCGGTCCGCAGTGCGAAAAAGGTTGCCGACGCTTCCCTTACGTCAGGGTTTCTTAACCTGGGGTGCTGAAATCAATTTCAGGGGGTGCTGGGGAAGGTCACATATGTGGCGGTCAAAGGTAAAAGGAATATGATGTACCGCACTTGTCTTTTCTTTATCCTTGTAGTAATCAGGTGTTAGCCAATGTTAGGGGGTGCTGGACTGCTTAGGCGTGACCAAAAGGGGTGCTGAGGGAGAAAAAGGTTAAGAAACGCTGCCTTAAGTCGTTCAAGACCAACAGGTGGAATTCTTACGTTTGTATTACGGTCCGCCAAATTAGTGGTCGGGAAACTGTGGGCCTCGGCTCAATTGCGAGCCGTTTAGCACTTTTTATCAAGTCACGCAACACTATGTTTTGGGCGGCGTGGTACGGAAGAGCTACAGTCCCGTGCCGGTTGCGTGGCCTAAAGCATAGGCTACTGTAACAACAATGGGACATTGATTGTTTGGCGTTCAAAAAATATTGTTTTTTTCATCATACGGTTTATGACATAAACATAATATTGTATGACTGGATACAGCATAAGTTTGAAATTGCGCCTTCAAAAAGATGTGTGGGCTTTTAATTACGATTGAAAGGGCCGGTTTGGTCCATCATAAGGAAGGTTTGTCGATAACTGCGCTTAGGACACAGTTGTTTGAAGGAGCGCCACCAAAGTAGGCTGAGATCGATTCCCGGTCTGATCACACTGAAGACTTTAAAAATGGGTTTGCGGCAGAACCGTTGCCAGGATGTCTTCACTACGGGGGATTTACTTTCGTGTGTGGGGGCTTTACGTTTGTGCCGGGGGGGCTTGATATTGAAAATTTCATAAAAACTCCAAAGATTTATAGTGTTTCAAATTTCGATTTGGGGTCTTGGTACTTTGTTTGGAGGAGGTAAGCCCACCAAAGCCCCCCCCATGGCGACGGGACTGGTTTGCGGCCTGGCCAGCCTCGTGCTCGACATTGATAGGTGGGCGCAAGGGAACGGTTCATGTGCTGTGTTGCTATTGTCTCGCCATCAATGCAGCATTCACGACGAAACTAGCCGCGTTGACCCCCAGCGCAAGCAAACGGAGGTGGGCGCCGCAGACCACTCGTGACACACCCGAAAGGAATACAGAGCGAATATAATGGAACTGATGGTTTGTGTTTGTTCTTTCGCAATTTACGCTCAAAGCCCAGATCTTGCTCTAACATCCACAAATCCAAGTTTGTTTTCACCAATGTGGCGGCAGCGAAAATTTGATGCTGAAATAATTCCCTTTTCCTCACGCGTTGCGTTGCATCGAACTTGAAATTTTGGGAAAGTGAAGAACAAACAACTTTTCAGCTGAAATTTAGTTGCTAAGGAAGTCGTCCGCACATACTATTTGCAGGTGAAAAAACGTTTTGCACTGGTTTTGGATGTTAAATATTTTTTTGACACCGTTGACAACTGTGTTTACCGTAATGTTTTATACCTGGCGCGAAGTTCTCTATTGTGCGATACTTGTCATAAGATCAATGGCAATAATAAATAAGCCGCACAATCCTAGAACACAACTGTGGAAACGGTAATTTTGCTGTATTTGAGTTGACTGTAATTTTACCTATCGTCAAAAAACGTAGGTATGATCCTTTAAGTCCACATAAAGCACTTTCTTGTGCAAACTTTACTTTTTACAGATCCCCACAAGGATTCAAAAACGAAATTTTCTGCGCTGCATTGACGTCAACTGCGAGGTTGCTTCGATTTCAAACAATAGGCCCAGGACGAACGAAATAAAATGCAAGAAACCTTTCAGCGAAACCCGAAACCAACACAAACGAACTAATCTCCCAGCAGGTTCATTACTTTGGATAGTACGTTTGACCAGAGTAATCAACAGCTGTCTCTTAGGTTTCTTGGAGAATTGCACTTTGGTAGCCAACGTGAAACAGCTCGGTGGCGGACACCATTTACTTTTCACTATTTAAATGCAGAGTTTTTGCAGGTTGCGTAATGCTTGAGTTTGGAGATTTGGAACTTTAAATGCACACTGTGATATAAAAGTATCGGCGGTTTCCACACACCATCTCCAGAATGATCTCGATGTTTTTTGAAGTTTCTGACAAATCCCACAGTGATTTATGTTGAAGTACTTGGTAGCATTTTCGTAAGATCTTGAAAGAATAANGTTGCGTTTAAGCAGGAATGTACGCTTCACTGCCGCGTTAAAACTAGTCTGCCCGCGAAGTGTTTAAGACNNAACAGATCTGGTCTCGATCTCCAACAATGTTTGGTCAAATCAGTTGAAAAAATGAAATCAAAATTGCTTTTCGGTTTTTGGCAAAGTTATGGTCGAAAATTGATATTATCTCAACTGTAGTGGACAAAATTTTGAATTTCCCTGTATAGTTAACGCACACATAAAATCAACTATCTTTTATTTTAATTGACAATTTTTAGGGGCGAGTATAATATCTGAAAATTTCTGATTTTCTGAAAAATACACATTCACAATCCCCATAAATATTGTTGTTTGCTGTAGAGCAGCTATATCGAACTGAAACCCATTGCTGGGCCAAAGTAAAGTCAATCTCTTAAATGAGGGCCGCACATTGAATGACTTACTTTGGCAACCTGCCAGTACGCAATGCAGACGTGTTGAAGTGGAGCTAAGGGACACTGAATCAAAAACGTAAAATTTGAAACGTCAAAATAAACGTCAAATTTAAGAACAGGTCGACATTATAGGGTACATATACAACAACAAAACCTTTAACGGGTGACACAAACTCTTCGACTGGACATGCGGACCGCGGATTGGACATAACCGTTGTGGAGGTCGTTTTACTCATAGTGCAGTTTTACTATCTAATCTATACCTTCGTAAAACATAAAAACGAATTTCCTGCTGCAGTTATCTTCTTAAAAATTGACATTTGTTCGTTTTTTTTCTGTTTCGACAAGATGCAAAACTAAAAAACGCTTGCTACCACCAAACTATCTAAGTATTAAATGCTATTTCGTGTATAAACTCCAAAATGTTTACATTTTGTGGTGGAGTGAAAGTGTAAAAATATAAAAGTTAATCGCAGTATTTTGAATGTAAGTTTTGACACTGTGAATANATGTTTTACATGTNAATATTAAAGATCGGAACAAGAGGCCGATAGGTCTGCAGCAGTAACATATGTANCGGGTAACAAACTTGCGAAAGTTTTCGGAAAACTTTACTGTTTNGAATTATTGGACAAATTGGAGAGCATTCTCAATTNTCATTCGTTACGCAAAGGTTTTGAATTTTTTTTCATATTGGTAAAAANATTTTGGCGTACGTTTTTCAGTTTAAACTTTCATCTTCTATCCAGTTGTTGCTGGAGTCAGTGCAGCGATCAGCGCATAATGCAAGAACAAGACAAACTTTCAAGACTTCTCTNCATTGAGCTTATTNTCAACTGGGAGTACTAATCTGGCTATTTTACGTGAAACAACATTGTTCGCAGTGGTGATTTAGTGCCACAACTATGTCCCCNGAAAACGTTTTCCAAGAAAGAGTTGTTTTTTTTATGTTCATCGCCGGGAATGTTTGCCAACATCGTCATAAGTATAAAATTCATCTGAAGTCATTTATCGAGCGGACCTATCAGCGCTTACGNAATTCAAATATTTACGCTCAGCGCCCAGGTCTTACGTAAAACCTCCCCGAGTACACATCACTGAATGCGAAAATCTGCTACCAGTGTCGAAATCCTGGAGTGCGCATCAGGTAGATTTCTCCCTTGCGTTTGTTGGCCCAAAAGTGTGGTCTTCAATACCAGACTGTATTAAGTCTTGTGCCACTTTTACCCTCAAATGGAAACTTCAGAAACATGTCTTGCATGAAAAACGTACATAATTATGCATTTTAGCTATAGCTCACTTATCAAGAATTAAATGCTGAGAGTTTCAGTAATTTCAAGCTTGTAATTTCTTTTTTTTTATGTATGTTTACTTTAGCTTCTCGTTTTTTTCCGGTGCTCATCACGTTTCAGGCATGAAATGACAAACATTACATGATATGTTTTCTTTGTTTTGCTATTATTTTGTACCATATCAAATTTTTTAATTTTTTAATCATTTTTTTCTTTGTGTATACAGTTTTTGACTACACCAAAGACTTCCCCAATTAAATTTTATCCACTCCTTTGTGTACATAGGTATGTTCTTTTCATCTGTAAGCTTACCTCACCTTGGTCTATGTTTGCTGTCTTTTTTAACTGTGCTTATTTGATTGTCATCTGTTGTTCTTCAACAGTTTTCAAAACGTGGTAAATGGGTTGGTTGACTAATTGACCAACATAGCCTTTCACCAATCCCATATGACGCAGCAACACTTTTTGATTAAATTCATCAGTTATTATGCCATTGTGTTTTCATTTATTCTAATGTTCGCTGACAATTGGTTTCCTTTTTGCGCGATGGTTTTTTGTATTGTTTCTGTTTATTAGCTGAGTCATATGAAACGATAAACCAGTACATTACATCAGTTTCTATTCAACTTGATTTTTAGCAAAATTTTGTCTGTGCTTTGTCAAGAACCACATAAATTTGTAGCAGAATTTTGTCTGAGCTTATTTTGCAAACGAAACAAAACAAACTGAAAAGTTCTTGGCGAAAGACGAACGTCGGAAGTTATGAACAAATATGGACAGACCAAAACGTTCTTACGTCATTGGTTGCTGTTATTGTCACGTAAGGTTGCATTCCTATTTTATGGCTGAACAATCGAGATTCTCACTTCACGGTCCACGACATACCTGCTAAAGTTCTTTGTCTTTCCAAAAGACGTTTTGCCTTTTCTCGCAGATACACGAGCGTCACCTTGCGGTCGCGAACTTCTACTTGGGCCTCACACTGACGGCGCATTCTCGGTGTCAGCAGAAGCAGTACTTGGTTGTCTGTGAAACCTGCACGGAATTTTCTTTGATCAAGCAGTTTGGTTCAGTAAACGTGGGTTCCACAGTCTACGCCAGCGCAATAGTTTAAAAGTTCTTTGACAATCCAAACAACTTTCCCTTAGTACAGTGGTGCACGTCCAGGCCCGCTGGCTGCATGTGGCCTGCGGACATAATGTTTAAGACCCGCGAGCTTTCTCAGCATTGATGTAATGTTGTGTGTATGTTACAGCAGATAGTTTTAATTAGAACAACCATAACATCTTTAAATAAAAATATAAAATATTTACGGCGATAGACTAGACTCTAGAGAGCTTCTGGAAATTAGTCAGCAAAGATAGATTTCCAAAACTGAAAGATTTCGAACTAAAAATACACTCGATGTTTGGAAACACCTGTGTGTGTGAGGGTAAATTTTCTACGATAAAGGAAGTCAAATCTGAAAACAGTAATTGAATGGCAGGCGAAACATTGGACGATAGTCTCTGACTTGCTGCCACTAACCCTGGCATTGATATGGGAAAGATAATGTCAGAGACGCCTCGACCACAGGCATCCCACTGACAGAGTTATGTAATATAATGCTATTTGCTATTGTGTAATAATTCCCATGATGCACTCACTTCCCCTTTTTGGTTTCAAATCTTGTGAATCTGTTGTGTCATATATCATTTTCCTGGAAGTCGCCCGCAAGTCGTCGCGGTGTTGTAAAATAGCCCGTAGGTCAAAAGAAGTTGGACCACGCTGCTTAGTATTTTAAAGTTACGCAGAAGAGTATAGCATTAAGGATTGGCTAACGATGAACTA
>JGI24159J19872_10005569_pt1 | contig 16304 bp, 15 predicted proteins | sample Ectturendosymbi4_FD_19872 | JGI IMG/M metagenome (IMG submission 19872) | reverse complement strand
ATTAATAAAATGTAAGCCCCAAAAGCATTGGTGTAACTTATTAGTTACTGCAACAGTAAAGTAGAATTTATTAATTTTTAACCACATTTTAAACACAGTGGTGTGTATCCAACGTTTGAGATGAATAAAAAGGGGTTGATATTTCAAGCAAGTGCAGTACAGTTAATGATGTGGTTTCAATGAATATTTTTGCCTGTTGTAATACTATGGAATAATTTCGATTTGCTCAGAAACCTGACCTGTGGTGAAATCCAAAGTGTATAGCTATGTGAAGTACCTCAGTATAAAACTGAAATATCAATTTAATCCAACATATTTTAAAAATAAATTCTTTACAGGAAAGCATCAGACACTAACAGTTTTTCCAAAGTGTACACTCGCCCAGTGAGTAAGCATCCATAGCTCTTAATCAAAAACACCTTACTTTCCTTTATGTTTCTTGATAAATTTCAGACTAAATTTTATCATACTTTAATTGTAATAGTATCTCCAAAAAGATCATGCAGATGACAATAATCAATGGCAAGGGTCGGCAACCTATGGCCTGCATGCCTTGACACACCAAGCAATTGCCAGTGGCACACAAAAACTCTTTTTACAGATCACTTTTGTTATGATCTTTTTACAGATCACTTGCTCTTTTTACAGATCAGTTTTATCTTTTTATAGATCACTTGCTCTTTTTACAGATTTTACAGATCACTTGCTCTTTTGCTCTTTTACAGATCACTTGCTCTTTGCTCTTTTACAGANCACTTGCTCTTTTTACAGCTCTTGATCTTTTTACAGATCAGTTTTACAGATCACTTTTGNTATGATTCATATAGAAGGTATATTGGCATTGACTTGTATACAAGTACATATGTTNTTGACACAATACTTGATTTGAAACATTAAGTTGGCATACAGTTAGCACACAGTAAGGTTGTCTATCCCTATCATATGGTATGGACCACCATACTGCAATAATCTCATTTTATTGAAATAATGAGTTGTTAACTGTTTTGTGAANAGAAGTACAGGCTATAGAGAAAAATGTNCAGAGAGAGTGTAAACAGCAAATTTTTCAACATATTACCAAGCATTAAATTGTCAACTCAAAATCACAACTTCAACTTATTGCATCAATGAACTGAATTCAATCTCTTCAGTGAGATTGTTTGATTCTGACAAAATAAATGTTTCAAAATTTTATTTTTTTTATTCCAAACAACATTTTTAAGCTAGCTCAGTATTGTTACACATTTCATTTGAAAGTGTTTTTTAAAGAATGTAAGTTTCTTGTGTGCTTAGCTAAACTAATCGCAGTTGTCACTTTTGTCAGTATGTTGCCAATTTGGTTGTGTATTCTTTAATGCTTATATTCTGGCCCTTTTGTGGAAATCTGTGTTTTTTTCCGTTTAGCTACACACCTGTTTGCCGCATGTAGTTAACCCTACAACTTCTAGGTAAGAAATCAAATAAAAGTGTCACATCTGGTTCAGGCCTGTCATCAGGGTTTTGCAACAGGGAGGGCCAAAGACCAAAAGGGGGGCTGTATTTTTACATACAATATTGGATGTATGCAACAACCGGGGGGCCAAACATGAAATTGGGGAGCGCAGATTTTAAATGTGGGGGCCGGTCACCACTGGCCCCCCGCTGGCGACGGCCCTGATCTGGTTGTTGTGCTTGCTCAGGAAAATGCTAAATGATTTACAGCCAGCTGAAGGTGTTGACTTTGTACCACCAAAATGCAGACCTCTGTGGGGACAGATTTCAACATTAAGTTTAGACATAATGTTACAAGTTTGAACATTATGGAAATTATCCCAGCTGGTCCTTGGCCTTTTGCATCCTGAGGTCTGTTCTATTCATCTTGGTCACAAAAGTCTCAAGTTTGTCTTGGTCTCTAATGATGCAAGTGTCAGTCTTGAGCCCTTCGTGTCAAGACTTTGAATCTCTTTCAGAATAGCCTTGCTAAACTCCAGCAGTTCAAACTGTTTTAGTGCAGGTGTTAGATGTGTGGAGGCCCCTTGTTCCATGTGAATAATTTTTAGATTTTGAACTGAAAAGATGACTGAAAATTACGCACGCTGAGGCGGAATCACGTAATGTTAAAAGGAGACCTGGAACTTTACGAGCGTTGTCGTTGGCTAAGTCGTTGATGACATCGTCGAAGTTACTTTGTCGCAAAATGTCATGTTCAATGTTCATTAGCGTCAGTTCATTCATGCGCTCTTGCGTCATCGTTATGCGCAGCCTGTTTTTGATAAATTTCAGTTTGCTAGATGATATTTCTCTACTGCAGTTGCTGATCGTGAGCACTAGGTATGATGGCAGAGCCGTCTCTACGTTGGTAAAAGTGTCGCGTACAACCTTTGTCTGTTATCAACTTGTACAAAAGTTGCTCGCAAGAAATGTTCTCAGGTTTATTATTCTTGTACAGTTGCGTAAATTCTGCGAACTGGACGAATTCATTACCTAAAGAATAATCTAAATCGTCTTTGTATACAATGACAAGCTTTTCGGATGTTTCTTTGATTTAAACAGCGTACAGAGAATCAAGTTCACGCAAACAGAAAACAAACAAACAGAACTTAATCTTAGGTGCGCAGTGTGTCGTTGGTAAGTGTCAGCACAAATTGATCAATAACGGGAAGAAGATTTTCAGTGCGGAATCTCTGCGAAGCTGACAGGTCTACTAGTGTTTCTTCACCACCTTGACCATAATCTAGTGGCTGCAATCTTGCGTTATTTAGACGTTTACGTGCTGGCTTGTAAGTGCTTTGTCCCGGATGTTTCTATCTCGTTGACTTTGCACTAAGCGTCACGCTGCATTTCAACCAATATTTTCAATGAAGACAAAGTAGCGACTGCAGAATTTAAATATAGTGTTTGATCTTGCAATGCATAGCTGGTGGTGTTCACCTTACAGAGAATTTCATTCCAAAACAAAAGTTCAACTTCGCATTTATGTGGAGGCCCGTGCGGCCGCACACAACGCACACGCCTAAATCCGGCATTGACCTATTTACTGTTGGTCAAATCCGCTGCAAAACTAAAGCGAAAGGAGTTGGGATGTCAGTGGGTTGTGCTGATGTTTATACCTTCCAAGATACAGCAATCCTGTGCTGGATCAATGATAAGGTAATGTTTAAAGAAAATACCCCCGCAACTTGCACAGGCGGAAAACAAACACAAGAATGTGCTAGTAGTCAGAATTTTTTTAAGGAATGCAATCTTTCTGATTTCTTAATGAAGTTGGTCACAGCAAAACATTGTTCACGTTTTGTGACACATTGAATTGTATTTAATTCAATTTTGTAATTAGGATTTTTTTCTAATACATTATTAACGTGTTGATGTAAGTAGGTTTGTGTGATAAGGTTTTAGTTATATCACAAATTTAAAGGCTTCACAAACTTCTGGTCAAGAGTTGGTAAAACAATAGAACTTGGGCAATAGAGTCACAATAATGATTGACTTCCTTGTGGTATTGAAGATATAGTGCAAAGAGCGACAATAATAACTTTAGGTTTGTCGTCAAGACAGGGACGTAACGAGGTTAAATGGCGAAAGGGGCAAGAAGCAAGTTTGGCGCCCCCCATGTTCAAATCTGAGCTCTTTCGGAAGCAAATTTGCTGTATTGTAGAAAGTACTTGTGACATTTTGGGATTTTCAGCGATCCCCCACAGTGATTTGGCGCCGGGGAATTGTTCCCCCTTGCCCCTCGTTCTGCCCCCTTGCCCCTCGTTCTGCCCCCTGCGTCGAGAGTTTCTATATAATTGCAGATTACAGAATTCAGTGACGTTGAATCACAAAAAATCTGATCAGAGAACTTACTCTCGTTTTGCAACAAGCATGTTTATGCAACAGGCGTTTTGCAACAACTATTTGCTATATAATAGTTCACCTGTACTAATCATCTTGATCAAAAACGAATGTACTGACAGCAGATTTTAGGTAAATTTCTTAATGATTTTTCGCTCTGCTTATGAAGTGTATGCTAAAGTTTTAACATTAATAGGAAAACTGCAAACTTTTAACTGTGATCCACACTGAAAAATGTGTTTTTGATGGGTCTTGTACACTTCTAATAATTTCCATTATATCCACTGTTGACGAAGACCTCGGCAAGTTTTTGCAACTGATTACAAAAAACTATTTTGGTGTTTTCAATATTTCACCTTCATTATGCACAATAAATTTGGCTAATGCGCTGCATATTGCTGTTTAGTATCAAGCAACGAAATCAGTAAATATTAATAAATGGTTTGCTTTAAAGCAATGGTAGCATGTAGTAACGAGGATTTTGATAATAAAAATTTCCAAGTTCTTTCGAAAGCTTTTTTCTATGCAGCAGTGAGAACACCAGCATACAGCGCGATGTTGGATAAACAGCAGCTTGTACAAAGGCCTAAGAAACATCTTCCTAGTGCCTGGGAAGCTAGAATCGGAATCAATGGCCGGGTCTACTATTACAGGTATTAACACTGCGGTTACTGTTGTGATAATCAAGCCTATTTGTGGTGTCGTATTTCACAAATGTTCTGTGGCGGTTGGTTTGTCAATTTAAATTATAGCCGTTACTTACACCGATGCTTCAATTCCGTCGTTATTTTTACGATTGCGAAGGAAGGCCGGGTGTCGCTATTCTAGGTTGGTAACCCAGGTCTAATGTGTGCACAACTATATAGTTGTTGTTACCAAACCGCGTTGAAAAACCAACTTATCTTTATGAAGATTTAACTAGATCTGTTTGATGCTCTTGTATTTGGTTGAAATAACTAATGGTGTAGCGTTTGCTTTTATCCCCGGATGGACTTGGTTAGTCGGGGAAAGAACTTTCGAAAAGACAGCTGAATTGGCTGCTCTTTTACGCTCTTTTTGTTTTGTTAGGATATTAATCGCAAGCTTTTTTCAAAATAACAGCTGTTACTCCATATCACTTTCCAATGTGGCGTCGGTTGACATGCTCAGTAATATGCAATATGCATAAAATATTGATACTGCGTTGGACGTTCAGTCTTTTCGTAGCACATGCCTGAAGGCGATCGATTGTCTGACGTTGTGCCTGCGTTTCACAAGATTTGACTCTTGCGATTGTACAAGCGCCAAGCTATTTCTCTCCACTTCAATTACGACTGTCACTGCCAAGAATCTTGACATTTATGTTTATTTGGCATACTGCATGCACAGGATTATTATGGGCGTACTGACGTTGGCTATACACCAAATCTGAATATTAAAAGCTAAAAAATCCTCATAAAAACAAGGGGTGGTCACGGATAACAGTGAATAAATTGTTTCATACGTCTGGAATTGTTCTGAATATAATTTATATGTCGAGCGGCGGGTATTTTTGATTGAAAGCCAAAACCCAAGGCTGTGGAAAGGATCTACGCAATGAAAAAATCGAACACGTTTTTTAGTAAGTCTACTGTGTNAGGCTTGAAAACATCGAGTAGAAACGAATCACTACTCCCACTTCTACATGNAACGCACAGAAAAGTTATAAATCATTGCTGTCATACGGCAAAAGGAAAGTTGCTATCATTGCTGTCATGTGTGAGATATTTTTTTTTGTAACTCGTTTGGGAATTTGAAAGTGTCAACGGAAGCTAGTTATACCGCCCATGCGTCTTTGCATTTAGGCGTAGTTTTCAATCATGAATTTGCTTGATTTGCAATGGCGGAAAACAGCAAGCGATCGAGTTAGTTTGGGTCGGCCCTTTTTTAAAATCTTCGACTAATTGCTGGATTACCTTAGAAAAAAGCAGCGAGCTTGTGCGATCGGTCGTAGCGCTGAACGAGAGATTGGCGACTGCGTTACAAATTTGCAGCGATTTTTGCTTTTCTTGCAAGAGATGCTGAGATTTCCATCTCCATTCCATGCTATTTTCAACTTTGAGATTTCGCAGTGAAATAGTAGATCAGTACACGGTTCATAAGAATTCGCCGTTCCGTCGAACGCGAAGCACGCAGGACGTTCTGAGTGGTAACGACCAGACATTCCAAGATTCTGTTGCTCANCAGCAGCAGCTTTCACAGTTCGACGTTCGCGAAAGTTGTTTCCGCACTCGAGCGCGCTTGAATGAGGCAAGACGGCGTTTGAAATTTTTCTTCGATTGTCAAGTGTTTTACACACCGCCATGTCTTTCCAATAACACTGTCCTGCTTATGTACTCTTGCCAGTGAAAAGAGTGTGTCGCATTCGATCTTGTACATTGCGTTCGGGCTGTGCTTTTTCAACAGTCATGTTTCTCTGTCAGCAGGCTGTGGTGGCAGTTGGCAAAATCGCCGGGTAGACTGCTGACTTGTGCAAATAGAGTTTTTTCCATCAGTATGCCCGCTCAGTTCAACTTAAAATTTCGAAGAACTGCTTAACTTGAATGTTTTTAAAGCAACTACATCAAACAGTGGTTATTTCAAAACGTTTCATAAAACACATGTGCGTATTTGTGGTTCGTGCGCCATGTTTGTCTTCCTATGTTTATTGTTTTTTAATTCCTTGACCGTTTACTTCACTTCCTTTTTTATTTGCGTTGATTAGATTTTATCACAAACAAAGAAAGGTTAGGAGATTTTTATTGTAGCAAGTTAATTTTTCTTTATGAAATCGTTGCTGGATCAGCGTCGTAGGGAGTAATATAGCGGAACGTTGCAGATATGTTATCGCACGCAAAGAAAACTGTTGTTTTAATACAGTTGCACTCTTCCTTGAACGTCTGATTAACGAACACTTCAAAGCTTTTGAATATATTGACTGTGCCGCACAGACAATCTCTGAACTGCATCGTTGCTGATTTTTCTCGGGCTCGGCAAAAGGCCCTTGGTATTATTTGGAAAAGATAACACTTATTTGGAGAAGCTTGATGCTATTACAGGAAAACTCATCAGAGCCACAGTGCTTCAGTGAATGAGATTTTGTCCACTTCATTATCCGCACCAAGACTCAGTCGCTGCTGAGTTTTGACAGACGAAAGATTTAGGGCCACATTAAGCCTTCCATTCGCCACTGTTTTTACTCCGCTCATCTACGTTTTCTTGAAACTGACGGGCAATAGCGCAGCATATCGACGCCAACTTCTGGAAAACCTTTTTTGACGGGCTTATGCGAAGGGCTGGTTGTGATTTTCACCAGTAGGGCTTCGTTCCATACCGCACCCCTGGCAATTCTGTCAGGGATCCTCTCACAGGCAACTGCAATAACGCAGTAGTTACTTTGGATTCATGTCGTTTGCACTGCCATCTGCAAAAAGCTGATCTTATGTAGTTTGGATAATAAGATAATTGAAAAAGCAATTTTCAAGCTTTCTTTGATTTATCCTATTTAACCAGGAACTAAGTGGCAGTGCTGTGCAAAAAAAGCTGCAAGTTTCTCCTCACAAATGACCTGCTGCAAAGTAACACGAAATGTGTCAGCATGGATGCAAGAAAGCTTGGTTGCCTGCAGTCGTAAAAGCAGCGCTTTTGTGATTGATCGTTTCTGCGCCCTCCGCAGTTTCCAATAATGAACTGAAGAAACGTTTGCTGCAGTCGAAAAGAATTTTCGATCCATGTGTTTATTATTTTTATAAAAAATAACTGTCAAACTCTTACCGTTGTTCGAACCTATGTGTTTGCGTTGTTTGAAATGTTCCGAAGCAACGAGGAATTTACCTGCGTTTGACCTGCAGATGCAGTTAGCAGTAACGCCTGCGATTAAAATAAACAGGCACGCCGATGGATTTGGACTGTACTGCACCTCACTTCTAATAAGAAATTCATTTATTATCGAAGTAGAGATTGTCTTCGCATTTCGTGCTGCATGCAGGGAAGAGTGTGGCGGACTTATCTTTAAACAATTGAAAATCGTAATCGTTGTGCTACAAATCTGTTGAATGAAATGCAATCATAAATGAGATTGATAAAGCAAATTATGATGCTTATCGTGCGTTGTGCCGTAGTTTTATACAATCATTTTCAGTACCTGAAATAGGTGGCGGCTCCGGCGCTCATCTGGTCCAGGTTTGGCAACCCCGCGGTTCATGCGATCCACGTAAATCTGCAAGTAATGCTGCGGCTCTTATCAGGAGTAGCAGTTTCACGTGTTATAGACACCACTAAGTCTTGCTTATGAAACGGATGAAGGGCGAACAGCTATTTTTTCTTGTATTTGCGCTGCGTGGATTTGCAGCAGGAGAGCCAAGTCTAATTTTAGCGTTCGGGAAGGTATGCCGTCCGGAAAATTAACTCTTAGATGAGGGTTTCTCAACTTTTTCAGGGATGTAACCCACCGAATGTACAACTTCAATGCGACAACTGTTGCGACAAGCTGTTGCGATGTACAGAGCAGAAATAAAAACAACCAAAAACAACTTTTAATAAGACGACGTGCTCAACAATCAATGCGAACGCCGAGTCTGTTGTGAGAAAACATAGATATTCGAGGATCAATACATGATAACACATATCAAGACATCTTCCACATTAAAGCGTGCTTCTAAATTTCATTTTCATGACAAGACCCGCCTGTCTGCCTCAAAATGCCTTCAGTAACTGCATAGTGCACAAGGTGTTAGGCTACGTAGGAATTTCTATGTCGCAATAATTTCTAATAAACAATGATGAAAGAGAGGGTATAATGATGTTTTTACCTCAAGAGCTATCTATATTTTCGATTAAAAGGCTCATCTTGGAAACGTACTCAACTTGAATAATACCAGGCCGTGACACATCAAACAATTTTCCGTTGCGCACCAATGGCTAGCAGCAGAACCGTCGCCAGAAAGTCTTTAATAGGGGGTCTTTACGTTTGTGCAGAGGGCTAGACATTCTAAAAATTGACAAAAGTCTACTGATTGATAGTGTTCCTTGTTTCTATTTGAAGGGCTTGGAGCTCTGTTTGGAGGGGCTAAGCCCAGCAAAGCCCCCCCCCATGGCGACGGGACTGGCCCACAGGTTGAGAAACCCTTTCTTAGGTGTTGTCGACTTATTTTTTAATTTCTGATCGAACTTTTTGAACAATTCGTCATCTGACTAATAATTTAAGAAATTTTGTAAGAGTTAAAGGCGTTGCGCTGTAGCGCAGTGACGTTTATCTGTTTGCTGATGTTAGCGCTGATAGTGCTGGTCGAACGGACTTACGTTTATGTTGCAAATGCTGTTCCATGCTTGACAGCGATCGTTTGAGTTTGAAAAAAATAGAAGGTTGCTGTTTTAGGGTCAAGCGTGGTTGTAATATCCTCTTTGAACAAGTAATCGTGGCTCGCATGCATGCGAGGTCAGACTGTGCCAATACACAATCGGTTTGTTAGTTATGTACGGGAGGTGAAGTGCAGTATTATGTTAGTATTGTTTATTTAGATTGTAGTTTCTTGCATGTTGAGAATCTACACATTGCTGCAACCTCCTATGTACTCATCCTCAGTGGCGAACCTGGTTTGGAAAAAAATTAATTCTACAATACTTTAATGTACGCGGGTTTTATGCGATGCTATCGCGGATTAGAAGCAACGCCACGTGGTGGCCAAGCCGACTTATCTTGGATATATTGCGCATCTTTCAACAGACTTATCAAAACTGCTTCTGCGTGAATGACTTGTTCTATCTACCGACATGCAGTGTTGCCAGTTAGCCCTTTCTCTTGCTAGGAGGTCTTGCTTTGCAGCAGCACCTGGTTGCTTCACTGTGGGAGTTCCGTCAAATGATTGTCATGTCGTGTAGCAGCCCCACGAATGGTAGTTTGACGGTTAAGTCGAGCGGAAAATTTCTTTGGTAACGTGTTTCAGCCAAATAGCGGTTTGCTGCCTGGCCTTCTCGTTCTCTGCTAGCCTCAGCACACGCTCTTCTTGCACCGCGTAATTTGATTCAACACCCATTTCGTGAACGTTGCGGTGGGATGTATTGCTGTGTCGTGTTTTCGGGTCAAGGTTTTTGTCCAAGCTGATGTCCTTGGAAGAATGAAGCTGGTGATCTTTTAACAGTGACGCGCTTGCGATTTCCTGTTGCGTTGCGCTTAATTGTAATGCGAGCCGTTATAATTTTAGACTTTTTCGAAGCTTTCGCGGTCTTGTTTTTCACATTATGCCTCTCGATGGGACTCACCCCGATGTCGATCAGCGCGATCAGAAGAACCATTGACCCGAACTGTGACCGATTTATGGCGAGTTACGAGATTGGCAAATGTCTCATAACGTCACTGAGCCTTTGATGGGTCGCGGACGTAATTGCATTAATGATGTTTTTACTGTTTTTACTTTGTGGTAACTCCATACACGTCGTCATTTATTAGCATCCAAGCAAACACGAATTCAAGATCGTAAGAAGTGCACGGTAGATCTGCAAAAGTTCTTGAACTAAGAATTGGCAACTGGGATGAAACGAAGTTTTCGTCTGCTTTTGGCCAATGGATGCGGCTCTGTTTAAAATAGCGCAGTTCGTTTCAGGTAACACTGTTGCAAGTACTGCAAGAGCGCATTGGTGTCTACCAGAGAACTTGAATGAAAATACATTTTTTGTTATTTTGCTCATAATTTGTTATTTTGCTGTAAAAACGTGTCAACAACAGTCAATCATCACAACGTAAGAAAACCTGAAGTCACTGTCATCGAACCGCCGCGTCCGCAAATGATTTTTGATGGTTGCTGCATGGGTTGCATTGAGGATTTCTTGGGGGTGGTGTGTGACGTGGTATGTAGTTGTGCCAACAGCGGTGCGACTTTGCAACAATCTAGACCTGATACGCAAAGGCCCAATCGCGAATTCTATTTTGATGCGAAAGCAACGGAACTGTTGTCCTGCTTCAACGGTTGCTTTAGGTTTGTTGTGGCCATGAATACCTATGGGGTTAATGGTCAACATTGGCTTGCTTATCCTCAACTGTTTCGACGTCCAGTGTACGAATTCTGAATTACATCTTACCTCCACGACAGTAAATTTTCCTAAAGAAGTGATTTAACGAACCATCAAGTTTTTTGATTAAGAATTCTTAATGTTGGATTGCCATTGCAAGAAGAAAGAAGCTGTAGTATTTTTCACTCTCTCAGGATTTTTCTTATAAAGTTATTTTCTGAACAGATGATGTGTTTTTGTGTAGTTGCTATGAGTTTTGCCTAGTGATTGATATCAGCGGATAAATTTAATGCTGCAGCTTTTTGTTCAGCGGTTAATTGTGATCGAGGGACAACCCTTTGCAACGACTCGAATGCACGGTTCCTGTCGCGTTCCTTGTGTTGTAGGGCGACGCATTTTTGACCTTGCCTCTTCAGCGGCTTCTTCATTGCAGCTCTGAGTTGTTCATCGTTTTGTTTCCGGTCGTCTTCTAGGAAATGCTTGGGAATAAGCTTTTCACATCACTGTTTAGCTGTTCGTGGAAGGGGCCAGAGAGCCTTGAACGCTGTATTGCGAATGCAACTTGGCAATGGCATGCAATCTTGCTGTGCCACACTCTTTACACACTTAGCAAATTTTCACGCCGTCAAGTGTGTGATCAAATTAAATTTTCATGCCATTGAATATAATTGTTCACAATATGCAGTAATGGCGAAAAGTCTGTTTTTGGCTTAAACACGGTGTTTTTGAGGCAGATCTGAAGTTTAATCGAATCCATCAGTATAAACGAGAAATTATCTTTTTAATCAAGCGCTTGCTTTTCTTTTAAACTGTTTTGATGTATGCTAATATTCTAATCTTGCTTTCGATTTTCAAATCTCAAGGAACAACTTCTTCACATTTCAGTTTGTTGTCTCAATTCAAGCTATTCGTGTTCCTGCCAGAGAACGCATTTTTGAGACAAACTTTAGCGATTTCGATGTGAAACGTCGGCATCAAACGGCAGTTTTGCCGATTTGATTCCTATTTCTGCAAAAATAGTGACAACACCTTATTTCGAGCCGTAGAACTGCTTTAAACATAGCAGTTACTTCGTTTTTCAAGAGAAAATCAAGACATGGCTGGCTGTACTCGCTAAACCAAAACGTGTTCAAGTGGAAAACCGCTGGGCATCTCTTGTTCACTTGTGAGCACTTGCAGTGACGTAGCTAGAGTGTGGGCTGCCCGTGGCGGCCCTTGAGTTTGGCGCCCCCGAAGCCCATAAAATCCATATTGCACTGTGACTGGCTGTTAAAGCTTTGTATATACATTAACTAGTGTGTGCACCATTGTAATATTACAGTACTCGCACATGCTCAAATATAGCATGCTTTAAATACACACCAAAAAACTCAAACATTGTAGGTAGCAGTTAAGCAAAGAGTAAATGACATATAGGGACAAATAGTAAAAATGCGTAAAAAATTAGGACCATCTTTATTGCTAACATGAAAACTACAATTTTCTACACAGTAACTTTTCTTGCCTTTTTGCTGGGAGATTATTCAATGGCAGTGCCAACATTTATATTGTCTGTCAATTGTTGCTCGATAGCAGGGGTCACCAACCTTTATGTAAGTGAGAGCTACTTCATGGGTACCGAACGCTAAGGGCGACTAGCTTGATACACACTTCTGAAATAAAAAATTTAGTTCAATTTACCTTTAATTATGTTATTGACATATCTTTAATGATGTTAATCTATGTGACAATACTCATCATCTTTAATGCTATTTCAAAACAGGCCCGCGGGCGACAAACGTGGTCCTTGCGAGCGACCTGGTGCCCGCGAGCACTGTGTTGGTGACCCCTGCTCTGTAGACAGTGTGGCAAGATTTCTCAATCGCAAGGCGCTCATACTAGATCTTAAGTAATTCTTGGTCAGTTTTAGTTTCGAAAAACTCCCCTCACAGGTAGCAACACTAACGGCAATTGTGAGGAAAATCCGCAGCAATATTACTATATTTGGAACAGAGTTCCCAGGTTATACTTTTGAATAAGCTGCAAAAGTGCAAGTGGGCCTTCTTTCTCCACTGTGAACTGTACATCGGCAACATCGTATATAACTGTGATGCATAACGTTCTTCCTAATTGCAAAACAATGAACAACAAGCGACGCAACAACTATCAATATTTCTTTTTCGGCTATTAACTGCACTCAACCTCCTGTGCAACTAACTGGCCTACTTGGAATCTGAATGCAGCACGGTGATCTAAAAATTTTCATAATCATGCATCAAAATACTGAAGCAAGAAATCATTTCCCCTAAAAAAAACGAGGAACCGTCACGGAACCCTTAAAACTCACGTAACCCCACTACATGTTTTTCGGAACACTTGGGTTCCGCGGAACCCCTGTTGAAGAATATTGAGCTAGATTATATTTATCCACACACACGGAAATCCATTTTGACGAGCGTAAATCTAACTACACATTTATTAGATTTACACAGAAATGTTTTTTAGACCCAACAATGCACTTTTACTCGCAGGTACAAAACTTCAGAGCACTTACAAAGCTTAGAGCTCACAATAGCCACACGTTTGCCCAGTCATCCACCATACTCCTAAGTTCTATAACGTCATGTAAGGACTACGATCAAACGTCAACAACGACCCAACACTCGATCAATCAACCGTGTTGTAGTAACTCAGTAAAATTTGACATCAAGTGAGTTGATAAGCGTGTTGAGAACCGTGTTGCAGCTTCATGTAAAAAAAGCCTATTGATACACCATCCCTGATACAATCTTGTATATTGTTTGGCTAAGATAACAATCGCTTAAATACACATGCCATAGTTTAAATTACTCAAAATCAAGAACGTCCTTCAACTGCGAGTAGTGTCCCGACATTAAAACCACTTTTACTTCAATACAACCTTTGCAGGTTTGTAGCCTATAACATAGCCCATAGTGCCGCCCCCATAAAAGTGTCGCCAGGGTCGGACTGCCCCCCTTTAGCTACGACACTGAGCACTTGATGCAGAACTGCAATGTTTCATGCTCCTAATCTATTTTGTTTTTTGCCTTGAAGCTTGACCTCTTCCATTGCTGTGTTTCAGTTTGAACAGTCACACAGTGCAAATTCTTCCTCCACCAGAGAGTTGGTCGTGTGCTTTCAATTTGCCCTATGGTTGGGAGTATGCCGTTGACTACGCCGACAATCCGTACTTCATCAAGTGAGTTTTACACGCGCAATTTCCGCCCGTACATATCGAATTGCTTCACGCGTGTGTTTTTGTGCTGCTGATGTTTCAGCTTACGGTGCTTTTTCAAAATATTATTTTTGCGCGGCAACATTTGCCATTCGGAGGTGGCCATGAGCAAAAAGCGCAGACCCGCAGCCACGCGGTGTAATTACGACCTGCGCCGTGTGAGCCGGGCGCTACAGGAAAGGAAATACTCCACGTTGCAATAACAAACTTGAAACGAAAACACTGCATGTGAAACGCTTATACATACAGTGCCAACATAAAATTTTTGCGAGGTGCGCTTCATATTCTTGGTTATGGAACGGTCGACCCTGGAAATCATGGGAAGCAATTCGATACATTCTTGTCCCTGCTGGTTGCATTCCTTCGTGTTTCCGTTTCTCTCGGGAATTGTTTCAACCAAAACATAGCAATAGTGGAATGGTAACCTCTCGGCAGTTATAAAATACACAGATATGTTGGGAAGATCAGAATACTATGACTTGGAAATTTTTCCCTCATGCTACGAAGTTTTTTTCACTTGCTGTCTCAAGCATTCCCTAATTCGTACTTGTGTGGGATCACAGAAATACCAGCATAGATGTTTTGTATGTATACATTTAAATTATATACGTAAAAAGTTCAAAGTTGGAAGCACCTTAAATATTCAGTATCTAGGTTAGCTGGTATTTCAGTTGTTTTCTTGGTATGGTGCTGAAACTAAATTACTTAAAATCACCGATTAAACGAGAGTCAACATTCTTACTTATTGCATGAAGTTCTGTCATTTAAATGCAGCTTGGTTACCGAACCCATTTAGTGTTTTTCTTCTGGTAATCTTTCATTTTCACTGGAATTTTAAATTCACAATCGAAAATATTCTTAACCGAATGGATATAGCTTGGTTTTCATCCTGCTGAACGTTCTGACGATCTTTAGAAGTGTAGGTAGCTGCAACGTATTGAGGAGAAAGTAATTCGCTGCAACAATGGTTTTGGCATGTGATTCGCTGCAATAATGCTTTTGAACATTGGGCTTTTATAGTTTTAGTATAAGATTTTGCGCGGTCTATTAAGCCTCTACAATTCACGTCAACCGCTCCCTCATCTCTCCACCCAGTGCAGATGGATCATTTTTCTTACACTCTGTCTGGTGCAAAATGGACACGCCAATTGATTGTCTTCAACTCAAGGACTACCGTAACGTTTGCCGAGAATCTGTTGCGCGGCGACACCTGTTCAGAAGCAAGGCGCATATTGATCGATCGTGCTGCTGCTCATTCGAATCCAAAACGTTCGATATTTCAGTTCTTTGCAAACATGTATGTATGGCTGCCACAGATGCCAGTGTTGTTTTGAGTAACTGCATCTTGGGACCGTTCCATCTTGAAAACGTGTCAGAGTCAATGCTTTACCTCTGGGTAAGGAATAATTCAATTTGCTTCATGTCACTAGTTTTCGTGATCCCAGTTGATTTAGTTTATTCCAGTGAAAGTTAAAGTGGTTTCTGTGTTTTGGTTAGATTAAAGGAGCTTTAGAGTGGTAAAAAGCACACAAAAAGTTGATTGAATTCAGTTCCACCAGTTCCGAGGTCCGACCGCAGCGCTGATATTACTTGAACGAACTCAGCTTAAATTGTGCAGATGTGGTATACCACAATACCAGCCCACGCGTCACTAAGACACAGAAGACAAGATTTTTTGCGACACAAAGAAGACAAGCGTTTTTCTTCACCCAACCATTTGCCGAAAGACTTAGTAGCAAGATGTTGTATATGACTTCGTCGTTGGTGCAGGCGTGCGTTTGTCCACTTCAGACTGTGTGTCGTTTTCCGATGCTAGCATTTTTTGATCTGACGAGAAACAAATAGGCAAACACCCAAACAGAAGGAAAGGCTTAGAGCTCATTGATGACTATCTACCTCTTTGCAATCGAACTAATGAAGTTGAAATCAACGGTTACACGTGATGCGAACGTTGACCGGCGTACCGAGTGGGAAAGCAGTGGACAGGTGGTTGACTGGAATCTAATTTGGTGCTAAAATGCGACAGGCGGGTCTTTCTGGAACGAAGTGAAGCAAACTAAAACACCTTTTGTGCCACACGCTGTCCTTTGTTGCATGTGAGCTTCAGCTCACTGCTTTCGCCGGTATTGGAATCACTGGGCAACAAATTTTTGTCTTGTTTTTTTATTTTGATTTTTTGGTGTTTCTTGATGTTTTTTGGTGCGCTGAGTCCGAAAATGACGTTAGTTTTTTGGTAGTGTCAGCCGTTTTT
>JGI24159J19872_10005566_pt1 | contig 16306 bp, 13 predicted proteins | sample Ectturendosymbi4_FD_19872 | JGI IMG/M metagenome (IMG submission 19872) | reverse complement strand
TGAGATGGTGGGTGAAACATCGCCTTGCTGAGATGGTGGGTGTAACACCGCCTCTTGAGATGGTGGGTGTAACACCGCCTCTTGAGATGGTGGGTGTAACACCGCCTGCTGAATTGTTTCGTGTAACTCCGCCTGCTGAGCTGATTCGGGTAATGCCGAGAGATTGAATTGTTGGGCTTGTTGGGTTGCTGAATTACTTAAACTGCTGAATATTTGCTGGTTGGAAGTCAGGTTGAACTGAACACCTGCCACAAAAAGAGAAATCATAAAAAATGAGAGATTTGGTGTTTTTTTGCATTCCAACATTACCATATCACGAAATTGAATATAGCTCAAACTTTCAGCAAAGGTTGTTTAAGAAATTTAAAGGAATCCGACTCCACACAAAAACCTCCAAACGTGAGGAAATATTTATGCAATCTCAATATAGCCTACTGTACATTCTTTATAAACGATGAAAGGAATACCATTTCAAATATTCCAAAAATGTATTTTAAAAACCATTACAATGCTAAGTTCCCCGTTTTTTCCAACATAATGGAAATATTGGTTAGATTCTGTTTTTGGTCATTTAGACCTCGCATTCTTGCTGATTACGACTCATTGGCAGATTTTTGTTGAAAACGAGGCATACCGAAGTGAAAGACAATCAGTTAAAATTTTTTAAAACAATAACTTGTTCTCACTGATCTAAATTGCAAATGGAAATTCACAAATGAAAGTGATAAATTTTTTATGTAAATATGAAAATTTTTATAACGTTATTTCCCGCTTCCGGAAGGCTGTTAATTTTTAAACTCGCTTTTGGTCTCTGGATGATCGTGGGGAAAGCAGTCTTATAGGATTATTCAACAATTTTAGATAGTTCAACATGCACGGGTCAAAGCAATGACGGAAATTATGTTCTGGTCATTGAACGATTTTTGGACCGCTTTCCCGAAAGTGGCTGTATGGCATACGTTGTCTTGCCAATCTGTCCTTGGGAATTTGACACAGGGCCAAAGCAACGTAGCTTATAAGTATCTCTCGATTGGAAGAAGTGGTTCGAAATTCATTGCTTTACGCATTTCACTACTCCGCACTTTGTCGCGAAGTGTCACGCCGTGAACTCTATGCAGATAAACTACTGCTTACCCCACAATTTGGGTTACAGCACAATTCCTTCAGTCATTACAAAAGATTCATAACCGTAAATGAGGATCGGAACAAACGTCGATTAATNATTGAGCTTTGCGTTGATAGAGTCATCCCGTTGTCACCACAGAGCGATATAGTTCACGCGCAAATGCATTTGCTTTAACACTGTGTACCATTCTCCTTGCTTCACTTTCCACCACACATGAATACCACCAAGCTGCTTGAACTTCTTCACCTGCTTGTCGCTTACTTGCACCCTACATTGATTTGTGATTCTGGAGAGATATACTTGGTTAATGTCATTACTGCATGTTCAGGCGCAGCTTACGCAAATGAAGTATGGCCCCTTCCTGCGGCCTGTGAGTGTGGCGCTGAAGAACAAACCGCCGACCATGTCGTCCTCTAATGTCCTATCCATCGACCACCCCATTGACCGCACGGTCTGACGGTTTTGGATGATGCATGAGACAATGAAATAGTTGTTCAATGCCTGACCCAAGATCTAGTGCGACAAGCAGAAGATAATAACTACTCGTGAAGCGGCAAAGAAAAAGCGCAGCAAAAACTCGTACAAGTGCATGTTGAAAGGCCCTGTTTAGAAGATCATAGAAGTAACAAGTTGTTGGCAAAACGCAAACAAATGATCCTGAAATTTCAAACAGGACAATTAGGAATGGCTGTGACTGTGTGCAATTCATACAGAACAGATAATTCGTGTCTGCAACAGGGTTGGATGAACTGCAATTGTGGTTGTAATTGCGTATTTTCATGTAATTGTGCATATTTCAATCGCGATATTTGTTCTTGTATAATTGTAATTTATTAAAAAATGGGCATCAAATTACAATTACAGTTACTTCCAATAACTTCACAGAGCACGAAAAAGCACATAAAAATCACTGCTGTTACCTTCAGAATATGACCTGCAGATTTTATAGCAAAATACTGTAAATGCATACTGCACGGAGCTTTAAGTGCACATCATAATGGCACACATGTTATCAAAGCCAGTCAATTAACAGTGAAAACAGCGTGCTATGTTCGTACATGATGGGTTGGTTCGATAGCTAAAGCATGAGTCAGCGAGACTGCTTGCGATGTAGGTGAATCACAAAACTTCGAGATAGCGCTTGTTACAGAGTTTCGTGGCTACAACATCTTCTTGAATTTGTCCTGTAGTGATTGTTTTTGAAAACATTGGAGCAACTGAAGAATTCACATCTCAGTTATTGCAAGAGATTGGCAGTGAAAATTTAAGATTCTGTTTCAAAAAGGTTGTTGCCATTCATTAAATTCTTATATAACAGACTTGCATTATCCCATATTGACCCTAGGTTTCAACCAATGATTCTCAACGTGGTCCAGGCTGGATAACGGTGGTCCACCTGGAATCTCTAGTGCTTCACAGAAAGTTTAAATCATGATAAAACGTTTTCAAAATTTTACCCTAATTGCAACACAGCTTCGACTAGTTGTTTGACGTGTCAGCATAGCATAGTAGTTCATCGAATTTTTTAAGGATGGTCCATGGGTCAAAAAAGATTGAGAACCATCGGTTAAGATCTTAAATAAAGAATCCTCATCAGAATAACGTTTGTTACCAACAGGTAATTTTATGGCGCAAAAACAAATTTACTGGGCACACAGTACACACACTTCGCAGGCTAATCACCATCAAGCGTAATACTGTGGATGTGAAGAACTACCGAAAGCAAATATTGAACAACTATTGTGGTTTTCGTGTCTCTGCTTCTATTCTGGCAAGGGATATGCAGAAACGCCTGGTTATCCCTGTCCAAATGTTGATATCTCTGTCAAGGATTGTACATGTCCAGGGTATCTGGGAGTTTAGATATCTCTGGCTCTTCTCTTGTTCTTGGCACTTCAACCTGCTTTGTTTTTTTCGGTTTGTTAACTTCTTTTGCAACTCTTCGGCTGTATTGTGTCATCATTATCTAAACAATGTTATTTGTAATTTTTGCTCCTGCTTTTTCAATTGTCTGATCTTTAATGCAAAAGCAAAAACGTTCAAAATGTCACGAGGTGACTAATATCTAACGTGTCCTGACATCACTTCAGTAATCACAAACCATTTGCCTGTGGGCTAATGTTCATGTNCTTGTCCTATTAAAAATATTTGAAATTCCGATTTGCAATAAATTACCCTCTCAAAAACAATTTGTTANTTGAGATATTTAGCACAGATTAATTGCAATTTAATTGAATTGATANCTCTAATCTGCACACACCCATTGACAGAGTTCTTGGCGGTTGCTTTCAACTTCGCCCACTGGGACACCAACCTTCGAGCAGGGAATACAGTCACTTGACGGCTAGGTGCAGGCGTCCGTCATCAACACTGCGCACTCGCTATACTCTCCAAAGCTTTTAGAACTTCAGGCTCAGTGGTGTGTTTAAGGGGAGGCAAGCGAGGCACTTGCCTCTGGCCCATTTTTGGAGACCCCTCGAGGTATTTATTCAGTAAATTTCTCATTTTCCTCATCTTTTGGTGGAAAACGTAATGTCCACTGATATAATATACTGCGAATCGGATCAAAAGTACTGTGCTTTCAACGGGGCCCCAACAACAACTGTAATGCAAGTACAACTTCCAAAAGAACCCCCAACAGCAAATACAATGTGTAGGCAATTTGCTGTGAAAGGGTACTTAACAGCAACTGTAATGCGCAGCCTAAGTGGTCTGCTCTGCTTTGAAAGTGGCCCCCAACAGCCACTGCAATGCGCAACCTACGAATTCTGCTTTTGAAGGGAGAATACGCATATGGTTCCTTTCTGCAATTATTGCCACACCAAGTCGGTCACTTCATCACACCCAAGTAGCAGGTGATACGGCAGCTGATTTACACAACTGGCAAACCACCTTCGCGATGCATTTCGTGAACTCTGGACACGCCTTCGATGCGTTCTCTGCAAAGGCCTTTTTTTTACATATTCTTTGGCCAGGGACGCCCACATGGAATGCTATTCTAAGCAAATTCCTAATAGTTTCCTTTTGGTTCATGTTCCTGTTTGCAGGAGTTTTACTGCAAATAAACGTGGATGTTGCAGTCCCAGCAACACAAGTTTGTCATGTCAGAACTTTTTTTGCCATGTTTGAGTTTGAGATCAGTTATGAGCAAATTTGTTTGTTTCTTGATGCGTGATATTGCAAAACAAAGTTTTTGGTCCCAGATCCGCATCAAAACCCTGAACAACGTCTGGCTCAATACTAAAATAATAAGTACACAACTTCATTGTTGATTACTCACGTGATATAACGTCGTCTTCATAATCGGAATCTTCATCTTCGGTTTTGTTATTTCGTTGAGGAAAAGGCATTTTCCGTTTTTGTGGATAGATAATTTTTTTTCCTGAAAGCCCAATGTTTATTTAAAAATTACGTAATATCAACCTGAAGCGATTGTACTTCACCCTTTCAAAATGCAATCAAAACAAATATATTTGAAGGGTGTTTCCATATTAAGAAAGTGTTGTGTAACTACAAAGCTACACAGCTTTCTCAAATCAGTTGCGTGTTGTGAGCATAGACGTTTTCGGTAAAATGGTTTTAATTGGAACAAACTTACTTAAAAAGCATTTTGAAGGCAACATCTCCTGGATAAGGGATTTAAAAGAAAATGGCTTCTCAGGACAATCCTATTGCAATGCAGCATATCTTCATTCGGTGGGTTATTAAGAAGTTATGCGTAACAACAGTGGCGTAGCAAGGCTAACTGCCTCTCGGGACCGACCATAAAATGCCGCCCTTTCCACCTCTCAAATTTGCTTACAAATTTGAAATGAAAGAAGATTATATTTCGCGCAAATTTAAAGATATAAGGATTAAGAAAGCATCTTGAAAATCACAATCAAACACTCACAAACTGAAATGGGCCTTGTTTTTCATAGTCGAATACAATTCTTGCTTTTTCTACTTATCACTACCTTTCTTAATAATTTCTATTTTGTGCTTTCTTTACATATGCATATACGAACCTGACATGTTTCGTCAAATTTTCTCCTCCGGTAAGCTCACCGCATGACTCTTAGATAGTTTGTTCATTCTAGCGGGTAGACCACACGAACAAATTTAGGGATATGATGGCGGCTCAGCTACTTTACAGATGTAAATATTTATGAATGTTATAACTTCGTTTATTATCCCTATTTTTAACTAAAAAGGAGTATATCTACTACATATACCAGGCTAATCTGATAATATGATCTCAGTGATGTAAACAACGTTTCACCGTTCACTTTGCGCTTCCGTAGTGGTTTAATCCTTTTAGTTTGTTTAGTATGTATAAAAGGCTTCTAACGTTAACTCTGTTGGCACTTGCACGGAGCCCTCTGCAGGTGCAGGGACTCATTTTCAAACAATATCTTAAACAGGTTTAAAATTTATGGTTGAGAAGCCCTGGCTTGCAGTCTTCATCGTTACCTGCGCACTTGGTCTAGCTGTTGTTTTGGACCTAATCAAACTACACGTGCATAGTGCTATTCCTTGCCTTTGTACGTTACCAACAGAACCATCGCATGAAGGTCGTCAGTTGAGGGACTTCACGTTTGTGCAGGGGAGGATCGACATCCTAAAATGTGACAAAAAATCCACGGAATTATAGTGCTTCATATGTCTGATTTATAGTGCTTCATATTTCAAGAATTGGAGGTTTGTTTGGGGAGCTAAGCCCCAGTGGCGACAGGACTGGTGAGCAACAGACGTCTATTTCGAAAACTGTATTACCAAACCATGCCAAGTGGGACATAGGCCCTATTTTAATGCTCAGCGGTGATTACAACTTCTTACCTTCGACAGTGTGTTGAACAACTTTATTCAGTACAGCTATTGCCAAGTTGTGCAAATGTTTTGATCAACGACCCCTAAAAGCCTTCACCACTATCATATCTAAACACTTGCCTCAAATTCATCAAATGAGAGCAAGACCTTTTCTAAGCTCTTCTTGTTGAAATGAATTTTTCTATGACTGCAAATGCAAATGCTAAGTAAACCGACGAACAATGGAGACTTTTACGAAACTCACATGGCCTATCGGCTGGCTCTCATTCGCTCCACTGCAGTTCCAACCGACTATCTGAGCTCAAAGTTACTCACGAAAACGCACCAAATGTATCACCCCGCTTCAAGAACGTCATTTTCCGACACCATTACGTAGGTCCGTGACCAGAGGGGGCGCAGGGGGGAGAGAATCTCCCCTAGAAAATTTTTCGCCCCCCTTGGAAAAATGTGTTGGACATATTTTAAAAATATTGCAAATTAATTCAAAAAATCTGGGCCCCTTCGGGAAAGTCTTCGCCCCTCCTGGTGTCCCAAGCTGGTTACGGGCCTGCCATTACGTCATGCAGAAAAACAGCCGTTGTTTTGAAACTGAGCGAAGTTATCGTTGCAGGGTTCTTTACTTCAACCGCCAAAATTTAATGTTGGTAAGCCTACCTAAAGACTAGGCTTCACCTTATGGCACTTATTTAAAATATCCCACTTAACATTAAAAAATAGCATGAGATATGTCACGAATTGTTTAAATAATTTCGGCGACGGCAATTATCGACATACCAATGCCTGAAATTGCTTCTTACCGGGGAAGTTGAGGTGAACGATCTTGCCCAAGGCGCGCTGCGGTGTTACACTCAGTATCGGTGAATTGGACACACAACCTTCCACATGAGAGACGAATCTCTATCACTGAGCTATCGCTACCCCAACAAAATCTTTGTCGCCAATGCCCAGGTGTCAGGTGATGCTATGATGTGCCGTTGGGGAGTTGCTGCGGAACCAACGATAGGAGATAAAAGGTTAAACTAGCCTTGACTATTTACCGTGATTTCATGCAAAGCTTTTTTTTATCAGATTTTGAGAGGAAGGGCAATATCAACCGCGAACAACCGCCGCCCTAATGTTTTGTGGCGGCGGGTAGATGGCGACACATGTAAAAAAGTGGTCACCGCTAGATGGTACGCATAAGCAACAAGTCACTGTGATGGTCACCACAAGCGAATTATCGTAATTCACTTATCCCTATATAATGATTGTGCAACCTGGTAGTAGTAAACTCAGTGAGGGTGCTCTATTGCTGCTGGTTGCTTTCCCGTTAGTTTAATGCCCCGAATTATCATCTTTTCCTTGTGCTTGCCTCAGTAGTTCAAGGCGATGCAGTCAACTGCAAGAATTTGCTAATCCGCAGTCGAATGTCGTTTTTTTTCTTTGTTCAAAGGACTTCGACTGAGTTGGCGGAAATGGCTTTGCCTGGCGTGGAAGGTGTAGGGACTGGGGCACAATTGCCACACAAGTAAATGTACAAAAACCCCTAATTTCAAGACAAACACTGGAAACATTGGATTTCTGACCCAGACTTTTGAATAAACATTTCATCCATTTGCTCACTTCACAGCCACATGACGTGTTTTTATAGGCTAACCTACCAGTCTAGGGCTTCTAAACAAAATAATTGAAACGAGTTGAAACTTACAAATCTTTTCAAATTAAAAAAAATAAAACGAAAACGTAGAACGTTTAAATTCCCTTCAAAAATTTATTTTTAATAAGCAAATTGCCGCCGCCCCAAAAGTGCCGCCCAAGGCCCGCGGCCCCCAGGGGCCCCTCTTGCTACGCCACTGCGCAACAATATGAAAACACGACGTAAGTTTTTTCATGTGGTTATGATTGTGCCAGGCCCTGGTCCAATGGAGAGTATGTTTCGAATATGAACAACAAATATAACCTTGAATAACTTCAATCATTATCTGAGATGTTCTGTTTGATTGCCTTTGCGACTTGGCGGCGCATATGAACCACTGGTCGCACATACGGTGCGCTGGTGAACTTTCAGATTGAGTGCAGTTCTTTTTCATTAAGCTTCAGCAGATTACGAAAGTATTTCTTGTGTTCTGTCTAAAACACTGGTCTCGTATGTCATGGGCCTGAATATTAACTGTGAATAAAACCACAGAGTATTTAATTAAAGACATTTAAATTACTTTTGTTAAGTTGAAGTGCCATGTACAAGGCTAAACCTTTCAAGTTGTGGTTCGTCACAAAACCGACGTAAAATGATTCATACAAGCCCCAAGTATCATGTTGCAAAATACGCACATCTCTGCCGCCATTGATTCTTTCTGCATATGCCGTTGTTCAATTATAGGTACATATTCCGGTATTCAATAAACGCTGAAGAAGAGGCTTGTGCTACGATGCAGCTATTTCAGCACCACAAAATGAAATCGAAAGGGACTGTTTCTATATTTGAGAAACAATAACAAATCACTTACGGTTTCGGTGTTGCTCAGAATGGGACTGATTTTCATCGTCATCGTTTGTTGGCCTTTTACTAGCCATGGCTTAGTCTTTCAATTTGTCAAATGATAGCAGAAGCAAATCTATTTCAAGAGACTTATGCGTTGCTCATCAAGAAAAGGAAATTTGAAACAACTGAAAATGAGAAACAGAAAATTGTTTCATTACATCCTGAAAAGTTTCTACAAAACACAATCGACATTTTTCTGGAACATTTTATTAAAATTTATTAGCTACATAGCGACATTCTCGAAAACAATAATGATCAGCAGTTTGTTGTCAAATGAAAGTACAAAAGAATTTATCCACGCATTTTTTAGACCAGCAGAGAGTAAGCTTTGGCTACAGGTGTTTCGCTTCCATAATGTTTCATTACCCTTAGTAATCTGACGGTTCACACACCAATCCTGGTGAAAGAGCGAAAATAGTTTCTCTACTTCCATTCACCTGTAATCCACTCCACCCGAAGCACTACAATCAGGAATTTTGCGCAAAGTGCTTGTGTTTTTGTTGATGATTCGCTAATTGCTGCCAAAGTGCTGGCAGGTGAGTTGATATTATTGTTTTAAAAAAACAATGATATTTCATTCAAAAGCATCACGGCCTATTGCCAACCAGCCCGTGGACTAGTGGTAAGTGCATGCATGCGCTTCGATGCTAGTAGGTTTGGAATTCCACTCTTGGCTGTGTCTTACCAAGACCTTGTGGATTGTTATTGTAGCCTTTTGCCAGGTGCACGGTGTGCAGAAGAGCTGCAGGGAACACGACCTCAACACAAAACCAATTGATCAAATGATACCAAAGATATTGTACAAAAGTCTGTCTTGGTGCTACAAGACCATTGCAGTTATAAAGCGCCATCAAAAACACCATATAAATTCAACATTACGGCCTGTTGCATCAGATATGTCAACGCAAATTATTTTCAACAGTATGTTTACCTCATTAAACGCCCTATCAACTACAATTGTCATGCAATTTTCAGAACACCACACATATGATTTTATCTATTTATTATCAAAAATAAATTTTTGTTGGTGGATATGAGACATAGTTCCAATTTTCGTATTTTTGGTCGGTGTGCCGGTCTCAGACACGATCTTTATGTAAAAATGCTTGTCCTCATGAGTTTTAAACTTTTTTTCTCATACGAGGAAATATCTCTTTTGCAACAAAGTTGCACACAAGAAGAGACAACAAAATATTTCAGAAGTGGAGTAGCTTTTTCTGCAAAGTGTAGATGAACCACATCATCCTGATTTGTGTGAACCTTCTCCTATCGGTTTTCCCGGAAACCCTTATATCGCCCAGACTTGTTTTCATTTTTGGACTCACGACGACATCTTCAGCACTTGTTTGTATCGCCCTAATATAGACAATTACCAATTTTCTGTTTTTTTATCATTGTGGAGAAATGAAAAATTTCCCATGTGGTATCGTTGGATGGATTACATCATTAAATTTCCTAAATAGTGGGTTTTTGGCTACCAGTAAATTTCCACAATTCCGAATTTGTAGCAGTGTTAGGTTCAATGCACGAAAGCAAACGCAACATGATCTAAAAATATTGTAGTGAGTTCATAAACAGACGTTTTGGCGATCAAAACCTTGCGAATGATAGAGCAAAAGGATAATAGTCAGTTGAGTCAATGGTTAAGCTGCAGCACATTGCTGTTAGTGCAAATCCCCACAAACCTTTCCTTTGTCTCTATGCTGACGAACACTGCGCTTGCTGCATATGAACCTGGTGCTCTTGAGCAAATTGTGCACCTTCCTCGTTTGACTGAAGCAAGCATATGTCTTACTCATCAAATCTCACATCTTGCATTAAATCAGCTATTCATCCGCCATTAAACTGTGAGCAGCTTATATTTGCTGATTTCAGCAATCACGGAGTTATCTCACTACGAATGTTTTAGTAAGAATTTCTTCTCCCGTGGAGATTGCAGCCTATACGCCAGCTTTCTACAACTTTTGTGATGAGTGCATTGATTACCAACGGGAGAAACCATTTTAAACACTGAGTCTGGGTCAGCATGATCTCAATGGTTGATCATGTGAATCCACACCGCCCATGCCCTTATTGTGGGCATGAATAACATGAGGTTGCGGAACGCGGCAGTTTGGTGTTTTCCGCGCTCTACGAGTCACTATGTGCAAAAAAATGGAGTTGTCATTCCATTTGAACATGAAAAGCTTTCCATCTCACTTGTACTCGAAAGAACCACGCTCTTATTCCTGAGGCTCTTTGTGTCAATCATCGCATTTGCTTCTTCCACGGTTCGGTTAACTCGAATTTGTCCTTGTTGCTACAATATCACGATTTCTCAAGTTTGGTAAAGGGGCACAGCTAGCGTAAAAGATCTCAAAAAATTGGTGCTTTGAAGGAATAGAGTTTGAAGCAACGCATTTATGAGGTCATTGACAACACGCTGTGGTAGTTAGAGGCTGTTTCACAGGGTCTACCTACTTCCTTTGTATATCTGCAAATGATAAGGATGTCCGTCAATCCCTCAAAATGCCCATAATTTGTAACCATGATTGGTTGGCTTCCGAGCAATAACATATTTAGCGTTGTAGCGGCAGGGTTCGTAAAATTGACTCACCTATGTTAAACTTTGAGTGGAAAATTCCAATTTGTATCAAACTTTCATTCAAACCTTTATAGAGAGGATCCGTTTTTTTCCACTTTGTTGCCTTTTTGAGGTTGTCGTTGTCAGCAACATGGAAATGAATTTTTATTGAAAGGAAGCTATTCCGCCTCATTGTTTCAGATACAAATTTTGGCTCCAAAATGTTTTTTTTTTTAACTAACCAGGAATGCCACACATTTTGGAAGGAATGGTGTCCTGATGGAAGTGAAATCTCCTAAAACTGTGCCACCTCATCTTCAGAACCACTCCATTCAGGCTTGTCCTTGTCAGGGTTTGCATAGAAATAATGTTGTTCTTTTGACATATCGAAACATATCTTGGGCAAATTTTTCAAGACAAATTTAAAAGCAAGTGAGTCTAACCAATGCGAAATGCTTATGTGTTAAATTCTTTTACTCAACAAGTCTACAGCTTGGAAACAGAAACTCACCATTTTTAGTTGAATCTTCAAATTATTGAAGCAGAATTGTGTGTTGACAAACATTTTGATGGTAATTACTTGCTAAGATGTTGTACAGCATTACAATACCTATCAAAAGTGAATGCATAAAAAAGAGGGACTGCCTTTCTGGCACATTGCTCTCTTGTGACGATGTAATATAGCTTCAGTCAGCCTGCTGGGGAAATACAATATCATTAACGTAGTGCTTCCATGAAACGGCATCCATCATGGAAATTACATCGGATGTGATATCTGACAGACGTCGGATTCCCAGGGAGTGGTTTTCTTGCCCTCTTCGAAACTCTTTGCGCTGTGCATCAATCAGAGAAGTGCTTCTTGGTCGTTTAATTTAAGTGATTTGTTACAGTCCACTACCATACCGCACTAGATATCGGGGCAGGTGTTGAGCAGCCAATCGATTGCTGCATCATCCAGAGCCGTCAGGCCGTGTCAGTCCAAGGGGAGGTCGATGGATTGAACATTGGAGGACCACATGGTAGACAGTATGTTCTTCTGAGCCACACTCACAGGCCGCAGTGGATACCATACCCCAATTTTTCAAGCAGAAGAGAAACATCCGACACCGGAGCGGAGACGGTTAATCCGGACCCACGCTGTTTTTGGAAGTTTTTTCCACAAGGGTGGGTGCTGGAGTCGGGAATGAAAGTACGATGTGTTGTCCAACCAGTCCGTATTTCATCGGTAATCCTCCCAGAGCGCCGCACGTATGTTGTTGTCGGATGAACTGGTGAGTTGTTGTGCGGTGGTAGCAAATACGTGTCTTGATTTGAGAAGCCTTGCATTCGCACTCGGTGCACAGGTGAGCGCTAAGTGGAGCAGGTGTCCATGTTCCATGGCACGGCGTGCTAGAGACAGTGAGGTTCCTTTGCGACGAAGCCCAGCAGGTNGGATGCTCCTGAGGATCGCTAAGTTGTCTAACTGATGCGTTTCTTTCCATATCCATCGGTGGAACGATTTCTCACAAATATTATTATGTCAAATATTTGCTGTTGACCTTATGATCTTATGCAACATTGGGACTGCTATGGGTCACGATTAAATAGCAAGCGACTGAGGTATTTCAAAAAGTGTAGTTAACCTGATACGAAATTGTGAAGTTAAAGCATTGAAAATATTGCAATGAACAGTATGTGCTTTGCAGCATTGACAAATGTGTTTTTCTGCGTTAGAAACTAAAGCTGCGAAATTACTACTTAATGTTTTCGCCCACACAATTACTTCTGATGTTTAATTAAAATATTCCTTCATCAACCACTTCGCGTTTAGCAGAAGATAAGCTTTATGTATTCCACTGGTTTCTTTCAGAGCTGAGAATAAACTCAACATCAGTGCCATGTTGTTGCCATGGTCAATAGTCTTTTGATTACGCACAAATTAAGGCTTTGTCCTTGGCTTCAGACTAATCCGAATATAAAACAGTTGAAAATTCATAAAACTCAAATCTCTTTATATCACGAGTGGCAAAAGCTCCTTCAGAAAATCATCCTCCGTATAAATACACCGAAACAAATCATGTCACAGGACGAAGAATTCCTTTTCGAAGATAATGTGAAAATGGAAAGAAATTGTGAAAGCGCTTCCGTTGGCCCATTATATCACCCCCATTTTGGGACGAAGAATTTGGCCGAAGGTAAAAGCAGTTGATTACGTAATCGATAAATGCATGATTTGCAAAATTGTGATTTTTATTTTAATATTAGAAACTCCTTTGCCTAAATGAGATAAATAGGGTTTTGATATTTGTTTTACCTTTGGTGTACACATAGGTGTAGTAGCAAGAAATGTCTGGAGGTGTAAAGGATACTTTGCCCGAACTTCCCGAAATTTGGCCGAAAAAATTGTATATCACAAATTTTCTCTCAGCAAATATTCTGTTGCTGTTGTTTTATTATATTTTCCGCTACCATGTTGCCATAGACTTAAAAATAGAAAACATTTTACATTCAATTTGGTTCCTAATAACCTCAATTGCCAAAAATATACGCTGTGCTGCATCAGAACATTGTCGGAAGCCCGCTTGTTCAGCATACTTGAGCATCTGTCTGCCTCACATTTGTCAAGTTTTCCATTCACATTCCAGCTGTTGCTGTCAGCGAGGAACCTTTTACCGCACTGCGGTAGGCCACTCAAGACACATATGTGATATACAATAACAACAATTTTGTATTTGTCCTTGATGCTAGTGAACTTCTGTACACAGACACAGCACACGTGTCATGTATCATAATGTTCATAATATGAGTGTGTTGCGAGTCTCACAACTTTGTCTGTTGAACTGCACATATGTGCAACATACTAGAAATCGTATGGCAAATTGAGTTTATCCAAAGATTCTAACTAAAAAAAAAATCTGCAGTGGCCTGCATGGACTGTGCTAATGAGTCTGCAATTTCGGCAAATATATTTCGCTGCTTTATCAAGAGATCCTCTACAACATTAATTTTTTCTTATGATATTTTCGTTGGAGTAATTTGGCATGGACGCAAGTTGGTGGGGGAGAGGGGGGACATGTGTCCCCCACCTTTTCAGACGGGGGGCACATAATACGCCAAGTCCCTCCACTTTTTTGTCTTTAGGTTTTGCATTCGGGGAAGTTTCAAAAATGAAAGTGATTTTTGTCACGTTTTTATGTGAAGAGCTTTCTAACGTTAGACAGTTGGCAACACCTAGCCATGTTGATGTTGAAATAGAGTTTGGTGTGGCATCACTGATTCTGTTAGTTTATAAAGTTTAGCTTCGAAAAATTAATTTTTATCATTTTTCAAGTTTCTAGAAACCGTGATGATCGTTAACTGCTGCCGTCCGACATTTTACCCTGTGTGGTATACTGTTGGAAAGGTTATTTTCTTGTAACAGTGAGAGTATTGCAGCTGCACATGTGAGAGACTACAGTACAGGCAGTGACGTATTTACGCATAGATCAAATCGGCCATGGCATAGGGACCGGCGAATTTTGGGGCCCCGCGCAACTCCTTCCCATGACGACTCATTCTTAAATAAAATCTGCGAAACTGCGCAGAGGCATAACTTCACAATTTACTTTGAAACGAGCGGAAATGCAAACGTCTGGACCAGTGGTTCTCAAAGTGGTCGGAATCTCCCCCTTGGGAGTGATTTTGAGGAGCAAGAGGGCGAACAAAACAAAGTGGACGATAGGGGGGCAAAACAACAAAAAGGGGGCGAAAACGCTCAACTACTCTTCAGTACCCTATTATTATGACGTATTACTTTCTTGAAAATTTTCATTTGCTATAATAAATGTTGGAGGTTGTTGCTCAAGCAATNNATCCGTTAAAGTTTTACTCTAGATCGTCAGTGTGNCCGGCTACAGTGTGGATTATTTTCACAAGAACTCTGAACGTCTTATCAGCATCGTAATACAATTGCATGGTTCAGCTCTTGTAACGCAACAGATTGGATTGTTGTGCTATAAATGGTACCGCTTTCGTCCAAAAATACTATATGTGTCTGCTTTATCAGGCTTGGGGGGCGAAAACGATGTGTCGAGAGTGAAAAGGGGGCGATGGAACAAAAAAGTTTGAGAAACACTGGTCTAGACTCTTATCAGTACAGTAACAACACGATAATATTTTTTGCTACACAATGTAAGAATGACAATACTGTTTTTCCTCGGAGTTCTGCAGTGTCTGGTGGTTGCGAGCTTTTTTCAGTGCTAATCAGATCGACAATCAGAAGATATTTTCCAGGGTGGCAACAAGGTCTTGCATGACATTGTATCTATCCGAAAAAAGACTACAGAAAACGCTAGAGATCACTGAATTTTAACGAAATTTAACTTCTGAATTAATTTAAAAAAAGATCGCATTGCCATTTGTTCTTGAGAAGAATGTAGTAAAGTCTTTAATTTCTGTTGAAGATCTCTAAGGCAATCGTAGAACCAAAGTTGGCATCACAATTATAGATATTTGAGGAGCCGATAAAAAGGACATGTTTTCACGCTTTTCAGACAAATGGACAAATAGATTACACCTGCTTGGGGCACCAAAATCTAAGATGGCCTGCAGCACAAAATGATTTCATTCTATTTTACTGTTGGTGGGTGGAGGATGTATCTTTTCAATCTTCCCTTGTTGACCCCTGCATACATATCCACACAGAGTTGTAAAAGGGCCTCGCTTTGAAGCCCGAACCCGGCTCGAGTCCGACATTTGATTATGAAGCCCGATGTAGGCCCGAAAGCCAAATTTTCCGAGGAAGTTAAGATATGCGCAACTGCGGAGTAACAAAAAACGTTGTGTGCAGGTGTAGTTACAGGTACACGGTTTATCACACCGAAAATAGCAACCAACATTGACCAAAACATTGGCATCATCTGGCACAAACGTAGCGTATTAGTCAACGATAATACTGCGGAATATAATGTTTCTCAAGAAAAAAAGAAACTATCACGAAACTATCTACGATAGCTCTATAGGCACAAAAGAAACTTTCTAGGGTAGCTCTGCATATATGAAAAGCCGGCTTGCACTTGTAGGCTTCTTAAAAGAAGTCAAGAATCGCGTGACTGATTAATCTTTTTGACGCAACGCCATTGCGTTCTAATTTCCTCAGCGCTGTCGCCTTCTCAAAAAGAATGTGAGACTAATCCCAGCAGAGAATAAAAGAACGCAGCTGTGTTTGCAAAAATCACAATCACTTCACGCACAGAATTTACTGTACTGCGGTGATCACAACAAATCTACGTCACGAAAGAAAACAAATGTTGCTCTTAATGTTATAAAA
>JGI24159J19872_10005565_pt1 | contig 16315 bp, 9 predicted proteins | sample Ectturendosymbi4_FD_19872 | JGI IMG/M metagenome (IMG submission 19872) | reverse complement strand
GGGTGGCATATAATTTTGGATGCAGAGCTCTATACAACCTGCCCTGGAGAGCGAGTGTTAGTAGCCATCAGGTTCAATGTAACATTCCTACATTTGAGGCTCTGTTACGAAAATACATGTACTTGTTTCTCGAAAGATGCAGAAAATCTAACAACATATGGTTACAGGCTTTGATGCAGTCAGATTGTTTGTATTCGTCCCTATTCTTTGAACAATATAACTGCATTTTACTCTGTAAATGAGTGATCGAACTTTGCTGTATTCGTTTGATTGATGGCGTGTCGTGCCACATGCCACAATGCTTTCGCATTTTACCTAGACTCGAACAATTTAGGAATTAGCGCCCTACTCCACAGTAGTGCTGTAACAAGTGTTACGTTTTAGCTAACTTTAGTGTTAAGAATGTGTCTGTAAACCTATGGTTCTGTCTTCAATGCAGTTGCAAAAAGTGTATGTAACCCTGTGATTACGCCGGCTTCAATGCCTTGTATTACGTGCTGTTTTGTCTGTTTTTATCGACCTGCGTTCCGCAGAGAGTATGTGTTCATACTATGGACTTCGTGTCTGCTCACAAACAAATAAATTAAATTAAATGTGTTGTCGATTAAAACGGAATAGTAATATTTTCCTTCAGAGGAAACTTTTTCAGCGTAAAAATGCCAAAAAAGAGCCAAAAGGCCAAACGAATTTTTTAAGGTTAACCAACTTGAGTTGAGGCCACAAAAAGGCCAAAAGGCCAAACAAAATTTTTTAGGCCAACCAACTTCAAACAAGGCCAGATTTTTCGAAATTTGGCCTAAAAAAGGTCAACCTGGCAACCCTGACCAGAAAGACCAGAGAAATTGTCAATGGGTCAAAATCAAGTTCGAATCTTGTCGAGGTGAGCTTTGTGTGGATATGTGCCACTTTGGTTAATGATTTTAGATAAAAGGCAAAACTTTGTCATTCCGTATGACGGTCAGAAAGGCGAAGCTATGCTACTGTGCATAATTAATTTTTCTCACTTACTACAACAATTCAAGATACAAGTAGTTGGGTGTCTCTGGATGCTGTTGTTAATGAATTGATGAATGTATAATATAGTTTTTGTATAATATATTTGAGTGATATGGAAGCAACTGTGTTCAATTGCGAATCCCCCTACCGTTAGATAGTTAGGGCAGTTAAGCACTTGCCATAAGCTCTCGTACAGTGTGAACACAGCTCTCGCTGTCCTTGATGTTTCTTAAATAGGCCGTTGGAATGAAATAGTGTAAGGAACATCTGCAGGATTTTTATGCAGATCAAAACTATTAAGATCAACGCATAAAAAAGAAACCTTTCACACTGGAGTAGGACCTACAGAACAGAATTGAAAACTTCTTCAATCATCAGAAATCAATTTTCGTGAAACTTGACTGAACAATTTATCCTCCGCAAACGATCGACTCAACAAAAATTGAGCGTTATGCAATTGACGATCTACGTCCGTTTGAGAAATCTTTTCTATGGGCTCAAACTTGCATATGTTTGACCCACGCAGTCTACACAAAGTGTGAAAACGGTTGTGTGTTTGTCAAAACGAAGCCACGAGGCACGACCTTATCTTGCCACGGCTCTGCGATAAAGGTAAGACATACTTGTCGCCGCAACTTAACACAACGGAGGGTTAGTTGATCTAGCCTAGTGGTTCCCGAAATATCGGTCGAAACTCGAATAAGGGTGACGAAGGGTGAAAAATGGGCCGTGCCGAGGCGATCCAAGCCGGATATTTTGCGTATTTTCAACGTTACCACTGTTTGTCTATGTTGTTAGCGTATAGGTAGTTGAGAAAAGAGTGGAATGCTGACATCAAAAATGAACTTAGCGGCTTAGGCTGCTGCCAAAAATAACCGATGCAATCTTTTTTTCGTAAGTTGTTTGAGGCTTGGGTTGTTGTTTGAAGCGTGTTCACCAAACTCAGATTTGGGTAGCGCTCAAAAAAGTTTGGGCACTGCTGATCTACCCATTCTAGCATAAGCGGTTGAATTTTTTTTTAAATCCATGAGTGTTTAAATAACAAAATCCAACCGACTGGGAAAAAGGTCATTTTTTCATTTTAGTCACATGCACGTAATCGATGAAACAGATTCAAGGTATCTATAAGTACGGACAGTGTCGATGTCCTCAGCACTTCCAAAATAGAAAAACATCTTCCTACTTCCGTTAGATTTTGCTGCTGAGTCTACCCGGTGTAGGGGAACGATTTCAAGTGTACAGTAGGGTAGAGTGGAAATTATCATCAGATGAAAGTTGTTACACTTTTAGACTATGCACAGGTCCGATTGCGATTACTTGACCCAAACTGTTTTTTTTTTCTTTCCGGAAAGTTAATATGAAAGCATTGATGAAAACGGTAACGCTGAACACTGATTGTGGTTAGACCGTCACAATGCAGTTTTAATCGTAACAAATAAATATCTAGAAAGAATGCTGTTGTTGCTAAACAGTGTCTATGGCAGGTGTCTCAAACACGCAGCCCGCGAGGGCGTTTTGTGAGGCCCGCGATGCGTTTTGAGAATTTTGAAATAATTAACATTTAGGTTATTTAGTTTATTCATCGGTGTTTGAGTGCTAAACTCGCGAGTCAACAAGTTCACTTAAATCGAACGTAGAAAGGGCTAGAGCAGTGGTTCTCAAACTTTCATGAGCGTTGGCCCCCTTCTAAGTTTAACTGGCGAATACTTAATATATCGTGACACTTGGGTTACCCAATATCATGGCAAAGCTACCTAGTGAAGGTCTCTGCTCGTGCCCCCCAGAGAACCGCTCCGTGAAAATACTAATTGACATAAACCAAAACGTGGTGGCTTCGAAATTCGGAATTGAATGCTCGGAATTGAAGTTGAAAAGTTTGAAGTGATTTTTCGCAAAATAACTTTTATTCAACTGCAACATCATGAATCGAATACTGTTGATGCGCTAAATTCTGCACTCTGCAGATGAAGCAAAATCGAAGAATTAACAAAGTGTCTGGTCTTATTTGCAGGTTTGTACATAGCACAGTGCATTCGACCCAAAGCCTCCAATTCATTGAATGGACAGACGACCATTTCCACAGGAATCAAGCCACTTCTTCGTCAAGTAAGGTAACTCGGAGACTCAGGACATCGACTTTCGGTCTTGCTGCTGTTCGGAAAATGATATCCAGCGGAGGTTTCTGCAACGTATCGAACTTTCATATATAATTATGGGAAAAATACTGTGCAAAGCATTATTTTGACTTTGTCAGAGATGCGACTCTGCATCTGCAAATAGTTTGCTGTTTCCTGCCGTCCAGTTCATAGGGATTGGTGCGTTTATTGCTTTGGAGTCTTACCGCTTGGTCCTAAGTCTTTCCAACACATAACCAGCCAGGCATTTGGCACCTCTCCATTTTGTGAAGTAGAGCATTTACCACGTTTTCATTTTAGGAAGCAAGTGTTTTCCATGTTTCATGGCATTTCTACAGCCGGCTTTGACCAGCCGACTGAGTTTAAAGGCAATACCTCGAATTGTAGTAAATTTGATCGGTGAACCAAAATATTAATTCAACCGTCTTTATTTAACACACCATGTTGACCTACATTTGCACCCGGAAGGAGCAGAAGTGATGAGGGCAGTTTTGTGACACCATTTTTTTCAAAGTCAGTGACAAAATACGTTCTACCAAACGTAGATGCTTCCATGGCACCATGCAGCAAATTCGGTGCACACGAAGCGTCCTGTGATTGGCTCTCCTTACCGGTGTGTCATCAGCAACATCCAATCGAAAGTTCATGAGAAGTTTGCAGATCGCCACCTTCACCTCCATCATCGCAAACCGCATTCCGATACAGTTTCGAGGTCCAACACCAAACGGTTGGAATATAATTGGATCAACTTTGTTTGTATCTTCCATTCTGGGAATGCACAAAACGTTTTCACACACAAGACATTTCTTTTTTGCAAAGCACTTACATCAAAACTCTACTTTCAGAAATATGGGCTAGGATGCATGATAAGTTATATTGTGCAGCATTCTTGCCATTGGCATCAAAAGGATTTTTTCCTGACGAGGGGGCAATATTGAAATACAAAACTCTTACATGTCTGTAAGACAGGGAAAAAATTGCAAAGTAATCCTTTCGTTGGATACATTTATTGGACCTTTCTGCATAACGATACATTCATGATCGTCAGCCTCTAGCAATCCAATTTCTTTTCAGCGATGAAAAAACACGCGAAAAGAAAACGACAAAGTCGCTAACCGAACCAAGTGAGTTTCATAAAGTTCATTCTGGAAATAACAGAAAAACTGCAAAGTTGGTGAGCTTCGCAACAAAGCTTATAGAGTCAAAAGGAACAATGAATTTCTAGAAAAGATCTTCTAGGATCTATGATGATCTCAGACGCATGTTCTCAGCTTAATACCGGTGAAATCTCACGCATGCGCTGATGCTTAGAGAGAACTAATACCATTCACAGACGGTGAAATGCCCAAAAGAAATTGTTTACACATTACTACTTAAGATAACTAAGATCAACTTAGGGATGAATTTCTGAAACAAGTAATGCAGCTAATGATCTCATGACTGCTCATCATCCCTAAAATATTGACAAAAAATTAACCGATATGACGAAAAATGAAACACGAGAAAACGTAACGTTCGATTTATCTAAAATCAAAAATCCTCACTTTTCGCATACAGTAAACAATAAAGTTGATCCTGCATGGCAATGAAGTCAGTTAAAATCACTCTCCACGGTAAGTATGGGCAACGGGGCATTCTTATGCTTGCCACGAACGTTTTACTTGCAAACTATTATCGGGTTTTTGTGTTTCCTGTTTAATAATAACCTGCCTCCGCCCCAGCTTCGGCCACAAATTGTTTAGCCGCAGGGGTGTAGCCGGTGGGAACGCGTTCCCACACCTTTTTGCACTAGATTACGTTAAAACATGGCTGCGCTCTCGTAGATGTGCCAGCAGGACGTAGATTCGCACTGATCGTCAAAAGTCTACAGCGAAACAGGAAGATCCAGTGTGGAAATTCTTGCAGGCGAATGCTCACTTTATTCGAACTATTTGGTGCAGTCTTCCTTTTTATTTGGTGTGGTAACGCCGTTCCCACACCTCTTTTTTTAGCACTACATCCCTGCATAGCCGTCTTATTGCACTCCATTGGACATTCGAGTGCGCAGCGTAATCTTACAATGTCTTGTGTCGGAAATCACGCATGAAACGCACTATGAACTTTTCATGTTCAGCTACCTGATCATGCTGCTTTTTCAGTCAAAATGATGTTTACTGAATTTTGTGCACCTAGAAAATGATGCAAACCAACCTTTCTGGTTTAAACACCAGCGGGTCATCCCAGATCTCCGGGTCCCTCGTCATTCCATAGATTGGAATGTCAATGTGCATTCCCTTTAGTATTTTCATTCCACCGATCGTTATATCTTCTTTGCACAGTCTTGAGTTTCTGATAACAAACCCTCAGAAATTGAGCTCGAACGACAAAGCAGGAAACACAGCACAACCATCCACAGTGCACAAAGCGCTTGGGTAATAACGTTCTACAAAAACAATTTTAATTAGTCATGTGATCTCAAAACGTTGCACGTTGAATCATGTGCTGAATTATGTAGCTTGTTATCCGTTTTGGTTGGACAATGTAAGAGCAAATTTCAAAGATTTTTTTACTGTTAAGGAATGCTAGTTATCACTGAATATTGTTAGCTTTTGCAAAAAATGGAAGAGAATGGAGTACATGCCGCAAAAAGACAACAACTTTACGAAATTTAGCGCAAGAGCTGGAGCCGGAGGCGATTGTCTAAAACAATCGATTCTAACAAACGTTATCAAATTTGGGGCAAAACGTTTTCCATTTTTGAAGTATTTAACAACAATTTTGTGACAGGAAAATTTTTTGTTGGGCAAACATCTCACGTTTTGGAAAAAGATTCCTTTTGATGGGTAAAGTTTTGTGCTCCTAAATCTTGTTCGGGTGTGGCACGGGCGTAACCATGACAAACATGAAAGTAGCGTTGATATTACCTGACTGCTGGTGGGTAGATCCTCATCGACTCATTGAAACACATCATCAAGTACTTCATGCTGCCAAGAGCTTCGTAAGTGAGGCCACCCTGAAAAAGAACAATGATAATTTGGGCAATTCGCTTAAAGGGTGCCTGTGCAAACACCGCCCCCGAAAAAGTCAAAAAGCTACGTTGGCCAATTTCGATCGATTTTACGGGTCCTCTTCAGGCGATAAACCTTGGCTATATAATTGACAAACGTTTTTGTTGATCCTAGAAATTTGCCTACCCTACCCACCTTCACCCAAAACGGTATAGAGCCCTATTAACGAATGAATGGATTTTAATAAAACTAAAATATATTTCAATACGTCCCTAGTAATAATAAAACTAATTTAAAACGTAACAACGCTACTGTACCCAAAGCTAAAAAGTGCTTTTATTTGATACATGCGTTAACTTCATAAAACCTCTGCTTACATGTTTTTTTACGGTGTCCTTAATTTCTTCTCGCAACTTTTCTTGACATTCCTTATGGACTGCCAAGTTGTAAACAAGAAATTGCATGGCGCTGGATGTTGTATCATATCCGGCCATGAGCATCAACATACTGTTGGCAACGATCTCTTCGCGGCAGATACCTGCATTGACGTTATTTTTGGACTGTATGTTCACAAAAATCAACCATACGAACAGAACAGACTTGCTCATTGTTTTCATCTCCATCGCTTCAACCCGAGCTTGCTAAATCAATGAAAACTAAATCAATGTGTTGATCAGTGGTGAAAAATTCAGCGCAATGCAAAGAAAGATTCGCATCCTTTTGGAAAAACATCATTACACAACAACCAGGGAAACATCGTCGTGAACTGGAATACACAGCGTGTGGAACAGAGTTAAAACATTAATTCCAAAGAGCTGTACTTTTTCGCCAAAACAATGATTTTCATCTTTGTTCGACTCAGTTATGATATTAAAATCACACTTCTACCTGTGCATTAAACCTTGAGCATGTAACATTGATCAGTTGTCAACGTTATAGTAGGTATACAAGATATACTTGCCAAAAGAAACAAATTCGTTATTTCTATACAGATTTTGGGTTAGTAGACTACCACAACCTTTTAAAGCAGTTTGGTTGTTGAATCTGTCCACGATAGCTAAAATCACTTTCGCTTATTGATTGAATAAAACTGGACTTGTTCAAATGGTTCCATCCATATTTTGCTAATGTAGTTTTTCCAGCTGTGTTAGTTTCAGAAAACGAAAATTTACTTCATGCACGTTTAAATTAAGAGTTCAATTCACTTCAAATAATACTTATTTTAGCATGAAAGGCCTCAGCACTGGATAAACGCATGTTTTTGTTTTTTTGAGCCACAGGGATAATCATTGCTGTGATTCAAAGTCGCTATCATCATTCCGAACATTACCAGTAACAAACTGAACCGTGGTTAAACTTATCACTTACTGCGTAGAGTCCAAGACGCAGAATGTGTTTTTGCTGATGTAAACATGTGATGCTAAAAGCAAGTTGGCAATTTTATGTTAAAACTAACTTCACCTTTCGTGTCCGGTTTGAGGTCTTTTTTGTCGACTTCTGCCTCCAGCATGCACTTAAGTATGTCAACCCTCTAAAAATAATTGTATTTTGTGCAAGTGTCTCATTTATTTTTTAAGGGGACATATTTAAAGCAGTAACGCTAATGCTGCTTTTTTGAGTTAATGCACATTCATTTACTGCTCTGAACACAAGCTGAACATACGCATTAAACAAAATAGCTGGCAAGAAAAATTAATAAAACAGCTTAAATTNAAAAAAAAATAAAAGTAATGGCCGCACAAATGCTTTCAATTCCGAATCTATCTACAATCAAGCGTTTGTAGAAGTACGAATATCACTTTTACAAGACAATTATCGATTTTTTGGCCAGACCTAGCCAACCGCTAACGCTAGATGGCCAATCAAGGGCTCTAAAGATGCGAATTTTCGCCTAGTTTATGTTGAAAAAAACGGTTAAATTCCCATACGAACATTTTTCTCAGACCCGATTACGTCATCTAAAAATCCCCTAACCTCTCCCAGTCGTGACGTCACACAAACAAAATGTTCAAACACAAAACTTCCCGAATTTTAATAATGAAACCAAGGAGATTTTCTGATTCTTAAGAGGGTTTGAACAGCTCTCTTGCTCTGCTGGTTGGCAAGTTATGACTGGACAAAATCAAAACTATTGTAGTGGCTTTGCGGTCCAAGAGCGTATGACTGGACAAAATCAAAACTATTGTAGTGGCTTTGCGGTCCAAGAGCGTCGTGTTTTCAACTCGCTGGATTTTTCGTGGATGATGACGCATAGGTGAACGCAAAATACATAAAACATATACTGTACCGCTTTCTCGCCTAAACTTTGTTTTTTCTTAATCATAAGATTGACAAGAGAGCAGAAGTAATTCGTGATTGATCTTGGGAAAACGGAGTAGTTGAAAAAACTTGCGATATTTTCGGTCCATGGGAAAATAACTGCAAAAAGATTTCACCAGTTACTACTAGTCAACAAAACCATTAATATACGCAGTCACATTTTCGGGAGAAAGTTCTTCCGCATAAAACTGTCTATTCTAAACAGCCGTGTGGCTGCTGGCCAATGCCAACGAACCATTCCAGCAGCTCTCAAACTCAACTTTTAGGCAACGTTAAATTTGTGGCGTTTCTATTCTTTTTGAAAACTGTGGTACCGAATTGTGTTTGTTCGGCTTAGGCCATAAAGATGCTATGAAATTATTTCCAACATACCGCCATCACCGAGTTTTCAATCGTACTTTTTAGATCTTCTAAGATCAGGCGTGAAGTGGTCAAGAATATAACACCATCGCTTCTGCTTAGCCCAGCTACAGCTGCTACTCTGAATTTTTGAAGGTGTACTGGAGGGGGAATACACTTTTTTACGTAATGCACGCACTAGCTTCATTGTAACAATCAATCTTGAATAATTCATCTTAAGAAGTGAAGGAGGAAACTACGGTGCCAAGTGTCAAAATAAAGTTGGACTGCCTTTTGAAGGGTCTTGAGATACTGCCACTATAGGCCACTTCAGAAATATTTGCTAAGCCTATGCATCGCGTAATCACACCTTGACTTGACAAAAATTTACTTGAAGCTCGTCAGCAAATGAGTAGAAATCCGCTACAACTTACGAAACAACATAATGAAAGGATTTGATAGCAGCGACACGTTGAAAAGCTTCTTCGCCATTTCCACGACTTTCTGTTCCTTGCCTTCTTCCTTAAAATACAAATAAAAAAGCAATAAACATTACTATCAAATACTGTTATCAAATCACTTACCATACCTTTGCAAAACTACTGTAATTCATGACCTTTGTAGTGCAAGAACTATGGCTGTTGCAAAAAAGGGCAACAATAAAGACCAGTGAGACTGCAGCACACTCACCTGACTATGAACGTTGACACCGAAAGCTGCGGAACAAATCACGTCCAGCGACAGTTTTCCAAGAACTCTGCGAGAAAAAGAGTTTTTAAGAAATTAACCGCAGTTTGCTGCAAGCAAAGTATGAAGATGGACAGCAACATAAAACTGTGCTAACTATAGTTTTTCAACCTTCAATGCAAGTTGAAAACAGCAGCAAGACTGGGAAAAGCAAATGTGTTAAACGTAATAAAGAGGGATGAAAATTCATGAAAAAAATTTTTAAATAACAAAAAACATTTGGCACAACTACACTTAAAGGCAGGCAGATTAGACACCGTTTCAGAATAACATCTTTCTTCCAAAGACGTAAAGCACTTTGATTGAATATTCGAAGGACTTGCTCGTGAAAAGACAAGACGAAGCGGGCCATAAAACCCCAATTGGAAAAAGATTTTGTTTCATCTCGCATCGAAAGCATAAGTTTTCTCAATCAAACTCAACTCGTATCGTTCCGTATCCAAAAAATATTCAAGGATTATGTAAGACTAAGTAAAACCATTTTGACGTTTTGCGTTGCACAGAATGCAATGAGTTACTTATTGACGAAAATGCAACAAAATGTTTTGAGGAGTCTAACGCCATTTTCAACAAGTTTTACACCAATCCATGCCGAAATAGAGACTGCAAAAATTCATCCAACACTACAAGTCTAGGCAGCAGAATTTGCACAAATAAGTAACGTTTCATCTTGCATTTCAACTTCCCTACTTCTATATTTTACCCACTGACAGAAGAACCCAAGAGCTGAAATATATCAACACGGCTCGGTACGTCACACTGTGATGTCACATTTACTCTTTTGTGTTAAATTTTCCATCGTTTTCAGTCGCTGTCTTCTTCAGATTTTCCACCATATGGTCCGCACACTGAACCACGATGCTGAGCATTTGCTTGAGTTTGGAGCTGGAGAATGTTGGGGTCAGAGCGTTCCTATGAAGTAAAGCAGGCGCGACTGCTTATAGGACCTGACAAAGTAAAACACATAGAGTTAACATAGACTATTTCAAAAAAAATCAGACCCAAACCTCATTCTTTTCCACTGTTCTCCAGTCGAAGCAACCAACCCATCGTTCATCTCCCCGTTGACCTTTAGAAAACCTGCCTATGGGAATATATTTGCATGTTTATAAAAACGTATAAATCAAGAAAATATTAAGCGCTATAATCGTTTTCAACATTTTTGAAATGTAGGACACAACTCTATTTGGATAATTGATAGTAAACGTCAATAAGAGAGTAGCAGAAAATGTTTACATAATTGTACGTAGTGTTTCCAATTCGGGGTAAAATTTTAAAACCCGGGTTTCGGGTAGCTGAGAAAAAAACTGTTNTTTTTCAGGTTTTGAAATAAATGCGATTTTGCGCGNTATAAACTCAATATCATTTTGAAACTACTACTGTTGGTTATTACGCAGTTTATTNGCGAATTATTAATTAAATTAAGCACAGTTTTTTAAATGATGTTTATATTGCTGACGCATGGCTATCAAAGCAAACTTTCATCATCCAGTCTGTTTCTGAGTTTTTTTCACAAATAGTCCCGTGGCTGAAATAGCCTCTCTGGTTCCACTGGCGTGGGCCTGTTTGTAAGTAAGTCATGGTACAGTTTTTCAAGGTTATTTGACCACTTTGTAGTTTCAAAAAGACTCATTTCCTTTATCACCATTTGTGATCAGATCTCTACCTGTGCCGGAAGAGTTTTTGTGCTTTGATTTCAAATGACTGATCAAACTTCCAGTGCTTGAAGCACCTCCTTTTGTATAACGGAGCACAAATTGCACTTTGGTGTTGGTTGAGCCTTGTTTTATAAGAAGTGTCTCTAAGCTTCTGATTTTCTTTGATCACTAGCATATTTAAACTGAATGTGTAAGATTAAAGATCTAGTTAAAGTCGCTTCAAAAAGCCAAATATTTTGTAGAAAGTTATTGCGAACTGAAAAGGAACGAATCGATTCTGCAAAGAATCACAGCCTTTATTGTATATGAACTAACACATAAAAGCTTGTAAATGAACTAACTATAGTAACTACGGTAAAGCTTTGAAGAACTACCTTACGTGGTAGGTATTAGGTTAGCGAAAAAAACAAAGTTCGCGTAGACACGTATTATGTGCAAAGAAATCACGATCGGTCTAAATATGTCAATTGAAAGAGGGTACAAACGGGCTAACAATGAACGTACCGTGGTCAGCGAGCAAAACTCGAACTTGCCTCCAGACAATAGTTTAAAGTTCAAACGTGCTGATTTGGCCGTTACACGCGCCACTCTTCAACTCAGTGTTATCAGATATACAAATATTTGAATGCAACAGCAATTTCAGTTTTTTTTTTAATATCCGGGATTGTTGGTTGAAAAAAAAACGGGTTTCGGGTAGTAGAAAATAGCCAAGAAACGGGTTTCGGGTTCGGGTAAACCCGGATTGGAAACACTAATTGTACCTGACGATCCGGGAAATGCGAAAATTCTTTGATCTGAATATGTTTCAAAACAGTCGGGTCCCAAATTGTTATGCGGGGTTCAAGAGCGCTGTAAATCCTGAACAGAAATAAAGATTATACAAAGCATTTGTTTGAACTTCAACAAAATGATGAAGGCTTGTTTCCGAAGATAAAAAAAATCACCGTTTGTAAGTTGAGACAAAGTCAAGACTGACTGAATCAGAAAACTAGCTTCAGTTATTATCGTTGCCATAGCTCATAGCAACCATGTTCTTTCTACAGCCTGTTTCGTTACTATTATTCAAAGTGAGTGTTACAACAAAAATTTTATCGATATGTGCTGAAATTAAAGTTGTCAGCTGCTTTGTGATATGCCGTGAAATATCTGAGGCGTAGAAAATTGATTTTAATAGTTTCAAGAGATAGCNGAGATAAGAAATTTTCGCGAATGAACGAATGACGAAAAACTTTCATATTTGATTTAAGGTGTAGCGATTACGNTTGTATATTTTTATTTGTAAAGTGAAANCAAGAGATTCGACAAGTATATCAACATTAAAATGTTACTTACCCAAACACCTTGCCAAACTTCTTCTTATTTTCTAAGTCANTCTTGAAAAACTGTAAAAGCGTGAAAGTTTATCAGCATGTTTATACTNAAGGAGTACCGTATTTATTCGACNGTTAGCCGCCCTTGATTTTAAGCCCACTTGAACAAAGGTTACTAAAGTCTCTGAGATACATTCGCATACTAGCATGTTTGGCGTTTAATTGGCAATCCTGGTAATGATGCCTCACCACTACAACTGCCTTCTGTTCATCATAATCCCTCTTGTGACGGATTGGCACGTGATGCTGAAGAGAAGAGAACGCGAAAAGAGAGTTTGGTCGACAAAACATATGTAATGAAAGACTGAGGGTCATCTAGCTCTAGATGTCTAGAGTNAAGAGTCTAGACTCTAGAATCTACTGTCTTAGACCATTCGATGAGGTCAAGAANAAAAATGTAAGCCGCCCTTGATTGTAAGCCGCACGAAATGATGGAAAAAAAACATTATAAGCCTCGGGTTGCAATCGAATAAATACGGTACTCCACANAGCAAAATGTCCACAGCGTCTGCTTTCAATAGAATTCATAAGATTATTTACGTCTAAACCAACTACCCTTATGTTCGTGAGATCGATGGCTTAATTTTTTTTCTCTTATGAATACTTGGATTTGGCATCTTACATCCTAGCAGTGTTCAACTTGCGTTTTTTCATTTAAATCAGGCTAATTATAGGGTTGCTGCTCGTATTTCAAACATAAAAACCATGAAGGACAACATTTGCATTTGTATTTGTTACAGAACTAAACACATGGAGAAATAATAGAAAGTCTAAAGATAATAACGGCGATTGGTTTGCCGGTGAACACATTGAGGTGCACTTACTTCCTCTGGAACAGCAAAAGTTGACTTCAGATTACCCATATCTAAAATACTGGGGGGGTCATGAGGTATGCCCAGATCTTTCAGGACTTGCCATCTTCGGTGAATGTAATACCTTTGAAACAAGATAAACTTCGTTCACAGATAACCGTACGTGGCCTTCTTTATCTTGATCTGCGTTTTGCTTCCAACACAACACGCAAAACACAGTGAATGATCAAATAAGAGCAGGGAAAAACAATAAACTTACTTAAATAAAGATAAGTCCGAACCCGTTTAGCTTTATTTGCCAACCTATTTAGCTTTAGTTGCCTTAAATGCTCTTTAGGGAACGCAAAAGCTACTTAAGTGCCTTTTGAGGAAAGTTTCGGCTATTACTCGCCGAGCAAATGCGCTATAGCGTGAATGAAGACATCATAAGGTGCGTATTTTCGTGTTCCTTCTGTCTGACAAACAAAAAACAGGTGCCTTTGCATTTGAAACTTTTGCCATGCGTCACACTGTCCGACCACATTAGTAGCTTGGAGTTCATGTGGCAGTTACCTGTTGCTTCTTTCAAAATAAACTAAGAGGAAATCTGCATCTTTGGAGCCCTTAATCAGCCATTTAGCGTTAGCGGTTGGCAAGTTATGGTCAAAAATCGATATTTTTCTTTATTCTAATTAGACATTTCTAATGAGAACAAGCTCTTGATGGGCCATAACTTGCCAACCGCTGACACAACATGGTCGATCAAGAGCTCTAATGATCCAGATTTTCGCCAGGGTTATTTTAAAAGAATAAAACACGTACATTCTGATTTTGAATTTTTTTCTCAGGATCTGACGACGTGATGGGGACGCCACATAACGTCGGACTCCTCCCACAAAACTTTCAAACCCAAAATTGCCCTGTTCTTTCAACATCGAAACTGCAAGACCTTCTGCACCTTTAGATGGTTCGGTTAACTCTCCAGCTCTATCGGTCGGCACGTTATGACTGAAAATGTCCGATCCAAAAAGCGTTTGTTGAAAGGTTAAAGGCTTAACAAATCGCACACAGAACGTCTTCATTGGTCAGGCCGTTAGGTCACTTGCACCTGCACGAGTTCACTATTTTCCTCCCTTGTGCTGAAGAAAATGTGGGAACCCTATTATTGCGCCATTCCCGCGATGCTTGTTCCCGTCACGGGGTTTCAAAGACACCTTACCATTGAAAACCAGACTTTCACGCTTTCGTCAAATAGCATAACTTGACTACCTTCTGGAGCTTTATTTCTTTTGACCTATCTAAAGTACAGCGTATAGGACACATGTGTCTAATTGTGCGCTTCCCGGGCAGTATTTTCACGCCACTAGGGACAAGATCATTTCTTTAGAACTGCAGCCTCCTTTAGCTGAAAATTGGAACCATTCGCTGCAATGAGTTTCAAATTTGCGGCAAAACTGCAGTCATTCGATCACCTTTGCTTCAGCTCTTGGGTCAGTTTTTCTCCCCTCTTTGCTTATACGGTTAGCGTTCTCAACTTTAAAGTCAAGTGTTGTTTCCGGCATTCATGCATTTTGTTCCTCCCCGGCAGTTTTGCTAGATGTGCTATTTTTCCTCCAAATTTGGCTATTTGTTATTTAGTGAGTGGGTAAAATTTGCATTTGGCGGAAAGCGGATTTTTTGGCTATTTTTGTAATATTTGACCGGGAAAAATTGGCGGTTCTTGTATAATATTTAGACCAGTATTTGGTTCATAAACAAGCTGTAAAGATTAACCTAATTCAGTATAATATGGCAGAACGCATTTTCGCCCGCCCGTTGTGTAAGTTCCTTAGTACCTGTATCGACTGCTTCATTCCAGCGGAAATCTTGTATTTGTAAAGGCTTTATTGATCAGCTCGTCACGTGACGAGCGGATATGGATTGTGGACGGACGCATGCCAGACTGCGTGAATCTAACTAATCTGAGAAAGTATGGCGTGGAAATTCCTATGATGTTTGAGTGCCGATACGATTCTACCAAAGAACATGGTTAACTGATGTTATTTGCTACACCTTTATGTTCAGGTTTTATAAGAGACTGGATAGCAGCATTAGAAGCGTGTGCTCAATTTAAGACCGAGTAAGACGGGTACCGGTATGGACTGGTGAGTTGTAAACAACTTTTTGTTAGAATCTTTAGCTATCCTGGCTAAGCTAAAATTAACGTAGCTATAGCCATTACCTTTGTAAATAGTTTTGCAAAAGATCGCATGGTCCCTATAAATACGTCAGAGAGTAGTTTTTTACCATCCACTGCTTTACTTGGTAAGTGATTAATACAAGCAAGGAACTGATGAACAACGTTTCAGTAGATTTAAATGCTTTTCTTTGTTTTCCAGACTTGGTCATTTTTGGCTGTAGAATTTTGGTAAATTTGGTTATTTTATGTGAAATTTGGCTATAAAGCCTTTCGAAATCGGGCAACATTGCTCCCCTAGAAAGGCATTTTGATTCAAATAAAATGTTCTGCTCGGTGACGTTTTATCCGTCGTGACACTATTAGTTAAGCCTTAATACATTTTTAAGTGACTGCTCTCAGCGTCTTTTTCGACAAAACGCAGTTGGGTATTGAGATTCAAACGATACAAATGTTCACAAACTTCACCTTGAACGCGAATGGAGCACAAAAAGTGAAGAAACATTCGGATGTATGCTTATGCTTATATTCAGCTCATTGAAGAAAAAAGCAGCAATCAAAACTTCAGTCAACTTAATTAATGAGATTGGCACCTCACCTGATCAACAAAAGTGCTGTTGCCAACAAGACATAACTCTCCAAACTTAAAATATCCAGTGGTGACCACATTGCTTAGTAGCCACCAAGTTCAATGTAACATTCCTGACTTTGAGGCTCTGCTACGTAAATACAAGTACCTGTTTCTCGAAAGATGCAGAAAATCTAACAACGTATGGTTACGTGCTTTGATGCAGTCA
>JGI24159J19872_10005564_pt1 | contig 16317 bp, 13 predicted proteins | sample Ectturendosymbi4_FD_19872 | JGI IMG/M metagenome (IMG submission 19872) | reverse complement strand
TTAGGTTAAGGCTATGAGAGATGCGTAGTTGTAAGACTCCCGACGAGGGAGCCTCTCGCTCATAGTTCAAGAGACCAGTACTGAAGGCTTGAGTCATAGTGACTCGCTTTTAGTCGAAACTAACGGCTTGGTCCGGGGGAGATACTGTCGCTCTGCAGCATGAATTTGGCCCGTCCGAATTCATCGCTTGTGGAGTGGCCTTATCATTTCCGAATCAATTTAAGCCGGATTTGAGCAGCAGTGATGCTTCGTCGAAACATCTCTGGTTTGTTCAATGTAACACGTTCGGAGAACGGAGCGCTGTCCCTCCGAGGCGTGATCACGTTCAGACGGCGAAGCTCTGTCGTTCTGAATCGTGAGCACGTTCGGACGGCGGGGCTCTGTCTCTCAGAACAGTAAAACAACAGTCTGAGAATAAGGCTTTCATGTTTTGGACCAAAATCTATCAAGTCACTATGTAATGATGAAATTTAAAGTTAGAAATGATTTAACAAATTATGTAATACGCTCACGCACTATGCTGTCGTCATGTTAAGCATTAACTTACAAGCGTCGCATTTTGGTTCAAGCGACAATGCGGAAATTAAGTACGTGACTGTAAAGAATGGCAACTCTGAAAAATAAATGAAATAAGAAAAAGGCAGTTTCTCTGGGTTAAATGAGCAACTATGTTCCCTGTCCAGAAAGTATCAGAACCACAGCGCAGTGAACAACTCTTGTTTAAAATAAACATATTGTCATTTACTTTAGTCAGTCAGATTGTTTGAGTAACTGTATTGCTGTGTACGATTTCATACTGAGAGTCAAGATTGGACTTTTATTTTATTGGTGAGTACTATGTTCGTTTTGTATTAACTTTACAATAAATTACAAAGTAAAGAAATATTAGTGTCCTTTATTGAACGTACTAAGGTTAGGAGTCTTTTGATAGGGGGGTCAAGCGAACGATAGCTTTCGTGAATATTCTCCTAGTTACGTCCATGAACGAACCCATGTAAGAATTTCGGAGGTAACTAAATATGGCAAAGTTTACCTAACAAATAAACTTTTCCGTAATATTTGAGACATTCATTCTACATTCATTTGAGGCCATATTCATTTGAGACTACATTAATTTGAGATCACATTCATTTTACGCCATGTTAAAGTGAAGCTGTTTTGATTTACTGTGTATCACTTTTTATTATCTGCTTTTCACTTTTATGCGGGAGACTTGAAGTTTTCCAAGATGACTATTCATTTGAAATTTTGCAAGGTTGCGCCCTTTCGTGTCCAGGGGTGACTCACGCTGGTTTATTAATGCACCCGCACTCAGGGCCTGATCAAGGGGGGCAGCGGGGTAATTGACCCGGGGCCCTCACCCCAAGGCGGCACCCCGTGATGATAATTATTTATTTGAAATAAAATACTCCTTTGAAAAATTGTGATTCGGAAGCGATAGAAGAATACAAATTTGTATTCCGATGTTGCAGTGAGTAGGTCTACATCTATTGATTTCTCTAGAATTTTGACTTGCTGCCAGTTTTTGTAATCACTACTGAATGTAAATGTTTTTGTTTTTGATCAATGCAAATATATTTGAATTTTACTTGTAACTTTTTTCTAATAATCGGTCTTTTGGCAAGACTATGATTATCTACTCGAGCATCACGCCTACTGCACAAAGTCGCGAACACGATAATATTGGCGTGCTAAAGCTAGTCCTGCTGTTGTTGCTGTTTAGTGTACAGAAGTGGTTTTAAAGTGACTGTCATTTGTTTCAAGCACCCCTGATGTTAAATAAGCTGTACAAACAAATGTATTTATTGGTAAATTTATTTATCAAAGAAACTTCCCATGTTGCAGTGGCGTTAGGGCTCGCTCCCCCTGGAAATTCATTCACGCGCTATGAGATGGCGCGCCGCCCCAGTTAAGAACCACTGGTATATACTATATAATATCAAAACGCTCCCGTAACTTCTTGTGTCGTCTACTCCAGAGGTTGCCCAGCCGAACTGTGGCCTTTGTTTCATCATAAAGACAACTTATGGTGGAAACGCACTTTTATTCCGATGGCTACCATGGTTGTGTTACATCATAAACACATGAAAGTGTCAATGTCAAGCCATTTGCACCATGTGCTATGCGTGTTCCCTCAGAAAAGGTTTTAATTAGTCGATTTGTGTAACGAAAGAGCAGAAAACGAGATTACAGTGTTTACCTGGCGCGATGCCGAAATTTGCAATGCCTTCAGGACATTTTCAGTGCTCAGTGCTCTACTGCAGTTCAAAACATCCTGTTTTGTGCGTATTCTATGCCAATGTATGCCTGGCAGTTGTGGTGCAAATACACACAAATTAGTACTAAACCCTTCCGCATTGGCTGCAACAATGCCTATGGAATCATGGAATGCATCCCAAGAAACGTAAGTGTTCGCTCGCATCAGGTTACAGTATCTATTTCGTCAGGAGATTTGATGCCTTGATTAGAAACAAAATTCTTATGCCTTTTTAAATGTAGCGTATCTTTATCTATCTTTTTTATTGGCTCACTTCAATTGCCTGATGCTTTTTACAAATCTCCATATTTCTCCCATAATGCAATGCTTTGACATGACGATCATCGAATGTGGGTAGCTATGGTTGCCTTGTTTCCGTGATTCTTCCTCATCAGTACCAACTAAGCGTAACAACTGACTCCCACTTTTTGAAGCTTGGTGTATGAGCATTTACGTACCGTTGTATTCTTTCAACTAATGTGATGTGGACGTTTGTCGGATACAAGCACGTAAATAATTAAAAATAAAGACAGCATTTATTCAATGAATTTAGATTGAAATGCAACAAACTAATTACCGAATCCTGTGCAGGGAAACAATTGTTGATCCAACGGCCGTTGGACATGTTCACCAGGTCTTTCTTCTCCAGTATAGCTGCTCATGGGAACAAATGATTCGCTTCGCATCGCTTTAGATTCTGTTGAATTGAACCAACATACTTTTTTGTATTTTGGCAAAACGGTAGAAGTCAGATGCACTAAACAATGGTAGAAATGCGACTAGTTCAAGTCTAATGCTTGCTTGCTTGCTCTTGGAACAGGATAAACAATTTTTCACTGCGCAATTCTGAATGGAAGAAGTTTCAATATGCCTAGGAATGCGTTTGCAACTCAGAAAATAAATGAAAAACGAGAATCACAGAAAAGTAAAAAAACTTACATGATATCAAAGTTCTATATGCAAATGGACGAAACTTCCCCAGATTAAATTTATTTGACGATACTGTTCTTCTATGTATAAGTCATGATTGTAAAAATGAAAGTATTGTAGTAGGTAAGTCTTCATCCCATGCTTGGAGGGGGTAACGTTTTGATGCGCGCCTTTTGATGAATTAATGTCAGTAAATCATATAATTGTTTGCGACACTCATATCTTTCCTCCGATAAATTCACGTTTTTGACACTTGAACCTGCTTGAAATTATGGAAGAGTGCCCAATTGTGCACTTTAACAACGCTATTAAGAGAATTTAGTGTTTTGCTTTGTTTATTTTAACAGGCGAAAGTTTTGAAACTCCAGAGACTTCTACCGATTTGCCACGACCCTTTTTGAAACCTGAACGGGTTGCTTCTGAAAATTCAACGCCCAGTTTTCATGTGAGATGGAGGAGAACATAAGCGTGGCCAGGGGGGAAAGGAAGCCATGCCCCCGAAAAAAAATTCTAGCATATCTTAACGATTTGTGCTACGAGACTCGGTGTCCCAAAACAAACACTGTTGCTTGCTTAAATTCAAAACATTGGGCCTCCAAATTTTTGGACTGGCTGCGCTAATGCTGCAGAACAAGATGAAGTTTATCTCACTTTGAATACGAATAGTTTCCGTTCTATAGTATAATATATTATTCCCTTTAATGCGTCCCATCAAGCACAAAAATGTTTAGATGGAGTCACGGCGTTTTTTTTAAGACTCACGCATCACGAATAGCGTCTTGATGGAAACCTGGAAGGCGATCTCGTCGCTTGCGTCGGACTTGCGCCGGGCAGAAAAAAATGCAGTCGATGGTTTTTCTGAATTTTCAGGCAAAACGTTTTGAACGTTCGCACCTGGAATATGTCAAAAATGAGAAGCTTCAATCATTAATAACTGATGAATGCACTAGCAATGTTCGTAGAATTGCTGTCGCTACAAAACCCTGCTGAACATAAATGGTTATCTGAATCACAGACACATTAGCAACACTGGATAAAAGTGCTATTCTCAAGTTGGAAAGAATATTGCTCGGATGTTTTACATTTTATAGTACTGTTTTTTGCACAAAAGATCAAGTTTGTTCCATGTTTGCTCAAGTGAACGATTAGTTTGAAGAAAGTAGAGCCAGGGCAACCTAAAAGTCTTATTCGAAATGACAACGAAGAAACCAATGACTGAAATGAAATAATGTTTGACGCACCAAAGCAAATGTTTTCATCATTGTTTTGTAAATGCTATCGCTAATAGCAAATAAGCGGTAATTTTTCACTCATTTTTATTTTTCTCAAATATCGTATGCTTGTATTCAGCATGCCTTCTGTGTATGCTAGTCCACCTACTTGTTTTTAGGGACAAGCGCTTGGTTCATTGATCTTTCCTAGAAATGAAAGCAATAGACGCATAATAACCATAGCGCGGTTTCATTCAAATATTAGGTTTTGCGTTGTGATTTGTAATATGATTGAGAATGTTATGGAAAGCTACTAATTGTGGATTGGACATTTTTGATTTAATGCAAATTTCAACATGCGGAGTTTCAGCTTTCGCATCCTGTGTTAAAGCGAAACCATCTCACAAAATGAAGAAACCATGAGTTTCGAAAATTGTTAAAAAATGAAGCACACATAGTGATGCACTTGTTGTGGCAGACAGATTTCTTTTTAACAAAGACTGGAATGTTTTATTGTTGACGTAACGATGTCACTTTGAGTTGATATTTGTTTGTTTTGTTTGAGAATAGTATTTTCAATCCCACATGAAGAACAATGGAATATCCTCGATATCTTTTTGCTAATATCATAATTTTTCTCTTACAAATGTTTCCCAACTTTCTTTGGCAGATCTTGCTAATTACAAGAAAATTAGCATCACAAAGTTTTCAAGGCATACAGTTTCATTAATCTTTAGAGATTTTGTTAGCATTTCTAACTCTGAACCATTTGCGACTGTCATGAATGGCCGCACATGCAATATCACAGGAAACACATGATTCATTCCCCTGTGAACACGAAGCTCGTGCAGGCCTTGAACTGCTAAGCGAAGGAAGGCCATTTAGCAATAATAAGTAGATTTGTGCAAGCGTCTCTATTCTTACTTGGGCGCTTAATAAACGGGCTGAACGTGCTTGCTGATTGAATCTTGTGGCAACGAAAAGTGACTGAAAAACACGGCTTTTCAATAATCACGTGAAACAAGGTATAGTGTTTTTTCCTATATGTAGTGAGCAATGCTCAAGTAGCACAAAAGCTCTAGACTTTCTTACAGAGAACCTTGGGTAAAAACGTCTTTGTTTACTGTTGAATAAACCAAACAATCCTTGTTCAGCTCAGAAAGCGCTGAAAACGTCTTTCATGACACATCTTGCTCCGGCTGATTTTTACCTATAACTGTTGAGGTGGTTTCGGCTTACAGCAAGACGTCAAATTCTTTGTTCCAAGCCATAAAACGCTTACTAATGAAAATATGCAAACTCGTAGATGTTTCAAGAGATTTTCAACACTTTGCTACTTTTTCATAAATAAGGTGACATTTTAAGGTGCGAAACCATCCGCTTGGGAAATTTAACTTTAAGATATCAACAATCAATATGTTCAGCAATATGAGGTTAGCAATTCACTACAATCCAGCGATTTTGAGGTATAGAGCATTTCCAAAGTTCGAAATGCGTACCTGAGGCAGTCAACTTGCTCATAGCTTCTAGCACGCATATCCGGATTGTTGCTTTCGACTGCTTGTTGACAAGTATTTGCAGATCTTCACGTAGCTGACGTAGATAAGGCGTTTCTGCCTGCTCTGTACATCTTTCCAGTAAAACACAGAGAAGTTTAACTAATTTGCCTCTGTCGCTGAGTCCAAAAAAAGCAGACATGTCTGCCCGGGTAGTGACTGTTATGCACCAGCAAATAGAAAACCTTACATTTCAGGTTTGCCCTGGCAACTCTTCAGCGAATGTCAACAGTTGTTTACATCTGCTTCACTGAATACGAAACGGCAACACCCAGCGAAAGTAAAGAGCGTCTCGCGGGGATTTACCATCATCGTGAACTGTGTTCCTACCAAAGGTGCCGCTGTTGGACAAGTTAATGAAAGCGCTGTTGAAGAACTGTACATTGCTTTTTCATAGTGAGAAAACGGATTTCACTGGTGCTGTTCCGTACAAGCAATCTAACCTCTCTTGTCTTAGTGTATAGTATTTCGGCTAATTTAAATTAGGTTCAGAAATAGAAACCTTGGACGTAAATAACTTGTGAGATAAACAGTTTAACAATTTCGCAAGAATTCGAAATTTCTCATTCGCTCAGATTTTTGCCAGAAACTTACAGATAACGATGGCATGCCTGGCTATCAAAACAGTGCTGCTCACACGTTGTTTCTTCGAAACATAATGAAGGCTGTTCAAATTTCACAAAATTTCAAAACTAACTTATAACTCATCAAAATAAAATTATCTAACAGGAAAATATACTTTGTATTACCTTTTATCGTTTAGCAACAACCGAATCACATCCTAAAGTATAATCGTCTTTCTGTCCTCATTTGGATTTGTCGCGTATTGAAGACATCGCGTATCGTTTGTGTGATTGATCAGCAGCCTATACGAAAAATACCAAACTTCATCATTGTTTGCTTTTAGGTTGTTGCTTTTTCAACATTTCTTGCAAGAGTCCAAATTAGGTGCTCAAAAAAATATTTTCAAGGGAAGAATAAAAAAATGCTTTTGACTTCATTGTGACACATGGTTTCAATATTTAATAATTTACTGGAGTCTGTACGTTACTCCGAAAATTAATACAATTATGCAGATGAGTCCGTGAGGTGTTGATTTCGAGATGTTGTTTTGAACGTGTTCGAACCGCAACGAAAGTTTTGTGATGTGTAGATATTGCGCTGGACGAATAGTCCGTGACGTACACTGTTTCGGCGAGTCAACGTACATAGCAGGTTTGCAGAACCTGAAAACCAGTAGCGATGTAAATTATACTGATGCGATCGGAAATCCTGAGCAGCATGTGCGCAATGCTTCGCACCGCGGCAGCAAGCAACAATAAAGATCATGCTCGCAATCTCTCTTACTATTCCTTGCTCGCGCTACGTACATTATGGTGTTATTCTTCACGCACATCCCGTTCGTGGTGAATCACACAATCAACGCAACACCACCGGAGAGGTTGCAATAATACTCCCTTCTAATAACGTTCGCTTCGAATAAAGGACTCTGTAATTAATCTACTACACCACAGCTCATGTTTTCCTAAGCTTCAGTAGAACCTCCCACGGTCAGATTGTCTGAGTAGGAATAAATATCTGCAAATTTTCCAAATTAATCATTGAACGCATCGTCGTTTGCAATGCAGCACAACGTTGGTGACGTTAAACTCCGAATAGATGTAGCCTATGGGTTTTTCAAAGCAAAATTTAAAGAAAATAAGAAACGATTTACCACATCTCTTCTCGCGGTTAAAAGTTGGCGTGCAGAAGGTATAGTACACATGTGATTTCAACTTGACATCAGAGACTAATCAAGCACGGTAGAAAAATAATGAGATCATAGTATAGGTGAAGAAGCAGGCAAATTTTTGGGGTGCAAAGGATTTTTGCCCGAAAATTTTTTGGGCAACTTTTGCCTCCAAAAAATGACCGTGTGATTTTGCAAATGTTGGGCACTATTCTTTCAAATCAAACCACGTTGGGCACATTTTTTCCCACATGTGTAGGGATTTTGCAAAGGTTTTCACAGATTTTGCCCAGATTTACACGGATTTTCACCAAATCAAAACTTTTATGGGGTGCTTGAACCTCCGCCTCCTACACCACTGGATCGCAAGTTCCATACACGCCCTCGCTTCGTATCAAAAAACAAACTCATTTTGCCCATTAATATTCAGACAATCATTCATGAAAACAAACTCCTATCTTTTTTCTTAAAGCAAAAGAATCTTACCTGCTGAAACTTTTCTAAGAAGCCAATATCATTTACGTTTTGGCAGAGAAACCTGAGTTCAAAACAAGGCGAAAATGAAATATATAGGCATAGGCCTACATGTAGACATCTTGTTTCGTTTAATTTCAACTAGTTGCACTATTATAAGTGGCCACGGATTCGGAGTCGACTTCGGCAAGATTCTCCGTTTTATTCGGACCCGGATCCGGAGTCAAACACTTTTGGAAAACTAGACACGGAGTCACTTTTTATGTTCGACAGTAGCAGTAGTCTGCGTGGTCTTCATAAGTTTCATTTCTAGTAAAAACATTGCTGAATTTCGGTTACATCGATGGTTTCCGGAGTTTGAACAGGAGTCGGATTCTCAAATTTGAAAAAAAATCGGACCCGGATCCAGATTAAAACATTTCAGAAAATGAGGGGGTATAAGTCTAAAAATCTGACTCCACCTCAAGTGCGTAACGAGGTGGTGGCGCCTGGGGCAAAAAGCACGTTTGGCGTTCCCATGTTCGAAACTGAGATGTATTGAAGAAAGTACTACTTGTTGAGACTTGTCGGCACCCCCCGCAGTTGCGCCCGGGGAATCGTGCCACCTTCCTCACGCTCCTGCTCCGCCCACCCTCTGCTGTGTATTGCGAGAGAAAGCTGAGTTGTAGTTATTGAACGATATGGTTTTGGCGAATGCGCAGGCATTGGGTTCAACAGGGCATGTTGTTACACACTTACACCTTGGAAGCGAAAGTCACCTTTTTATGTCCCTCTTAATAAGCAACAGCTCATTTTATCTGGCTTAAATGTTTTCATTACACAAAATTCTGATCACGTTAAAATATCTTCCTTGAACGTTTTTTAAACGAGGATGACAGCGGCAGTGGCGGATGTTAGGCGTTTGGGGGGTCATTCAGTAGTGGCCTTAGCAATTTTGGGGCCCTGTGTAGGATAATTTTCTGCCGCAGTGGCGATTCTAAGGGGGGACTGGGTGGGCCACGGACCCCAGATTTTTGCTTGGCCCCCCGTTTGGCTCCCCCGTTTTTTTTCTTAATTTCCCGTTCAAGTTCATTTGGTTGACATATACAGTAGATAACTTTCGGCCAGCAATGCTTTAAACGATTATCAAGATACCCTCTAGCCTGCATTCAATATTTCCCAAATGCATAAGCTGTGTTGTTGTTTTTGACGATCAGGTAACCAGATTTGTTTATGACGACACACACCAGGGTTTGCTCGGATCCTGCATCAAATTTAGTCGGACCGCGGTCGTGATTTTGAAAGATTCATTTCGAAACTAAGAAACAGTTGCAGAAATGGCAAGATTGATCTTTAGTGCATTTCAGTGTCAGATGGAACTGGATTAAATGATTGTCAGCAGATTGTTGCTTGTCCCAGTAGCAAAAGGTTTGCGTATGCATTAAGAATTGGTTTCAGTTAATTTATCTGAATTTATCCTGGCTGCTGTATTGCGTTCTGCTGTCTTGTGTATACGACTTCGAAACATCTTTACGTGAGTGGTTCGTGACTACAGTTTTAAGTCTACCAACATTTCCTGCAACCTCATAGAATTTTGTACGGATTTTCTGTAATGATTCAGAAGCTATTGTTTCATGCGTTTCAGCTCTTTGCTTCGAATGTCAAACATTTCTATCAGAACAGCACTTGGAAGAACTCGCAAATCATATTCATTTAGTGAAAATGATTTAAAACGTGAAATAACTTTGACAAAGAATTTGCTTCAGTAAGAGTCGAAGCGGCCTATATCGCTCGAACAATTTTTGTTCATTTACAGTTACTTAAAAAGCTGCGGTTGATTGTTACTGGTAGCTGTAACTCTTCACCAGCGCTTCATGCGAGAGAAGTTTTTCAAAAATGAAATTAATGAAAACATTTCCGAGAAATTTTATGATCAGTAAAAGATTGGGTAACATTAATCTACTTTAAATTGAAAAGTTCTAGCTGCACAACAGATCTAGATGATTTCGTTGATGAATTTGACAGTCGACATGACAATCGAAGGATTAAGTTACATGATTGATATAAAATTCAGATGTAGTCTATGCAGAGATCTGTGTGAGAATTCTATTGCTCATTGTCTATTTGTCTGAATCTTTTATGGTTTAGAGTTCGTGCGTGTTTCGCTTATGACAAGACAGTCATAAATCAACGCAGGGTTGAAAAGTCAGTTTTGAAGATCAGTCAGAGGAAATATCACTGTGGATAATCAAATGAACGACTTTGTTAAGAATATTCTGCAAAATAAGTTTTACGCCTGCTGTTTTGCTATCAGGTACACGCCGTAAATGCCGATGCCCACTTATCTGCGGCACTGCTATGCTACTTACGGGCAGCTGGTGCCAAACCTCGCCGCTATTAACTGCATACTGCATTGAATAGTCCTCACCCTATCCACGGTGCACACTCGTAATAGTGGTTGCATAACATTGTCATGGTTACACTTACAACACAATCACAAAATGTCCATAAGATGCCACAATAAAACGGAATAGTCAGTAGTCACCAATCCGTTGGAAGATGGTTTATTTTTATGTGCTTTGTAGTAAGAATATTTTGATGAAACTATTTCTTATCAACAGCCTACATGTCTTTGTGTCAAGATGGAATTCGTGGTTGGAATCATTTCGCTTTCATGTGAATTGTATTCACTTTCGTGGAGCTGTTTTCGTTCACGTGGGTCTGGCACAATTGTTTTTGGAAAATGGTGTTTCGCTTTACATGTGGAGTGTTGTGGAAGCTGCATGGTTAGCACCATAGGTGTAGGACAGTGGTTCCCAAAATGGGCGGTTCCGCCACCAGGGGGCGGTGAATCAGAAATGGGCGGTTGGGGGGCGATAGGAGACCGAGTTAATAATTACATTTCTGTTGTCTTACTAACTTTGAGTGACCAAATGTCATAAAAAACAGCATGATCAACAAACATATATACATGTAATTTGTAAACAAAAACTTAGCGTATTAGAAACAAAGCAGAGATGAAATGCCAGGAGATAAATTGATGAACTTCAATTTCCATCACTAAAGGTAAGCTGCACAGTAAAACTGTCCTCTTCTATAATGAAATGATTATGACTGGATTTTTCGTCAGCTATACTTCTTGGCACGGGTAAACTGCTACTTAATAATGCCTGTATCGTTACAGTGACTATCACCTTGCATCTACAGTGGCATTTAGGTGTCTCTAGTGAATGACAATGTTAGTTCATATTTAACGATGGGTCAATCATAGCAACTTAATCTTCAAAACAATGCAAAATCATGATGTAAGGTAGACATAGGGTATGTTATCAAAATTGAAAGCTGAACTCAGTAACTATAAGGTAATACATAGGCGTTTTTAAATCCTGAATGCCGGCACTTGCCATGTGGCCGAACCATTGTAGCCGAGCCTGAGACCTTCCTATTCGGAGAAGTGGTTCGACATTCAGGACTTTACGAATTTCACAGCTGCGCACTTTGTCGGGAAGTGTCACGCCGTGAACTCTTCGCAAAAATCCTATATATCTCCGCCGCTTGTCCTTGAGATAGCGCTCTTTCGGTCATTACAGCGGTAAGACGAGACTTTGAAACAAAACTGAGACTTTGTGGCGTAAGACTTTTTCTTCTCGGACTTCATTCTTCACAATTTTTTGCTACAGATACGGATTGCAGCCAGCTTTTTCAATTAGCTGTTCAGACCGATGACGTTTGGTTTCTAGTTTTGGCAAGCACCTTGACACGAGGCAGATCTTCCGATCTGGTGGGACTGGGGAACACCCGACGAGCACTACACAATTTGTGATAACTGGCCGAAGAAGGTTGGCTAAACTTATCCAGGTTGCAAATGAAAACAAAATGAACATCCAACAATTCGTCAAGGGGTCAAGTGCTACTGCAAAGCTGAGGTTTGCCGGGTCTCCAATGGTCAATCCAAGCTTTGCAGCCTACGTATCTCATTGCACGGTTCAGCGAGTACTTTAAGCACCTTCTATTAGCACTGCCCGCTAATTTCTTCTTCATTATGCATATTTTTTATTTCTGCGTCATCGAAGCCAATACCAAATCAAAAAGGCGACTACCGCACAACCACTAACGCTGCCAATCACAATTCCAGCGATTTGAGCATCAGATAGTGAACCTGCAAAATATTTCGAAAATAGTCCAAAGATCAAGTGATTTGGTACCAATAAGAGCACTTAGATTCAATAACGCGAAAAAAATGGTTGTACACTCCGATCGGAGAAGAGCACAAACCGTTTTCAATTTTTTAGCGAGAGAATTAATCATGGAGAAATGTTTACTGCCGACATGATATGTTAAATAAAGCAAAAAGCAACATGCGTAGTACCTTGAACTTATTAAGCCTAAAAATATGTGCGAATTTTTACTCGCAAAATCACAATTGATGGACATTTTGCAGACTGTTCAGCTACAGCCAGGGCCTCTGAGAGAAATTTTACCAGAGGATACGAAAATCGATGCCAAGTCCCCTGGATTGCAGCACCTTCATCGCAACTTGTATAGCTTGTGTAAATACAGTACTAATACTAGCCTGAATATAACTGAAACTTCCACCATGCTAACATTTAAAAATAAAATGATTTTAAACTGGCAACTGGCGTAAACTAGTATTTTTGGGCTTGATTACAGAAGTGCGTACATTAAACATCCTGGGCCAGGGTACGATGCACTTTTTGTACCCCCTCTCGTAGGCCCGGGATACAGCCAATCTGTCCAAAAGAAATTTAGCGTCACGACAATAAAATGGCGAAGTAGTGAAAGCTCTTTGGCCTGTCCCCATAAACACGTATGTCAATGTTGTTTCGCGTAATCCATAAAACTCTCACATCGTTGCAATTTCTTTCGGGCAATGTGGTCACTTGCAAGATTACACTGAAAGCAAATGAAAGAGTTCACGTTTGTTTCATTTTTCAATGGTGTGACATAGTTTGTTACATAAACAGGTCGTACGGAAATATTCTTGAATGATAATTCACATTTTAGAAAATCTTTCTCCAGAAGAAATGCAGGATATAGGTACATGCTATTGCTAACACAAAATGTCACAAACCAAGACGATTGCGAACTTATACTGATGAAAAAGCTTCAAAAAGATTCACAGAATACACGAAAAGCGGAAGTGCTGAATAGCCTTATAATAAATATCACGGCCAAAGCAAACGATAATCTTGTAATCTTGCCCCACTAAAATGTATTTGGACACCAAATCTTAAAACCTGGCTATGGGCCTGATACCTACTGCAATTCGCAGTAATTACGACAGGATAAATGCCGATAACTCTGGAGTTTTATAGAGGATCGCTACATCTCAATTATTTGATTTTGTCATAAAGCAAATTATTCTCACTTTAAACGTAACAGGGACATAATGGCTGCCATTAATCGCCAATTATCTTCTAAAGTGTCCGGCTTTCCCTTGATTTACGTCTATGTCCGAAATATCGAGCAATACCTAAACACGGAAACACTCACCATGACATTGAAGAAGAATAGATGAGCGATCCAACCAGTGGCGACTCAGGCACTCGGGCTCCTCGGGCTTAGCCCGTGTCTTCGATAATGATTTACACTGTAGAACATGAGCTTGCTTGCTTTGTATATTTGTGCCACCACCCACTTCACTAATTAAGGATTCTAACTCGGGATCTTTTCATTGGTCACTGTTCATGTATTTTCTCTCCATGTCTGGCCTTTCGCGTTCATATTGAAGGTGACCTGAATCAAAAAATATGGTTCGTAGTAGATGTCGATTTCGATTGCTCGCGTTTCAATCGCTCTCATCCGTTCGAGCACGAGTTGTCCTCGGCAATTATAGATTTTAGAAATATAATTTATATCAGATTGAAGATTTTTTGAAGAAATGGATTCCCATAGAACATTGGTTTTGAATTCCAATCAAATAGACACTCCCCATTCAATAATAATTTCAAAACGAACGATAAATTGTCCAGTAAGTCGGGTTAATATGAAAAGGCCGAGTACGCAGAGGACTAACTGGCCTTACAATTGCTCTGTGACGAGCGGTACACAACAATGGACGAGTTCTCATAAGAACTTCTCATTCATTGTTACGTCACTGACATCACACAACAACACCAAGTGCCAGCCAGAATCAGAATCGTTGTCAGAAAGTTGTCAATAGGCGGTCTTTATTTTTGTTCAGGGGGCTTTACGTTTGTGCATGGGTGTTTAACATTAAAACTTGACAAAAATTCCACTGATATATAATGTTTCATATTTCAATTTGGGGGGATTAGAGCTTTATTTGGGGGGCTAGGCCCACCAAAGCACCCACTTGACGATGGGGCTGGCCATAATAAGAGCAAATCAAAATTTTAGTGACAAAAGCCATGAAAGCTTGCATTCAATGTCAGGTAGTACAAATCGCGAGATGAGCCCGAGTGAGCCTGTTGACCCGGAATCGCCACTGGACCCAACCTATGGATTAAAATCGACAATTACAATGACTAAAGAAGACCTACTGGTGCAAGTTTCCCTGAAACAACAACCAGTGCCACGATTTTTTAGATGGACAACAGATAAACAAGCCAGCATTGATCATACACGCAATGGCAAAACCACAAGGGCCAATATTGTGATTACCTGGAACTTTCCCGGTTGTTGTCTCTACAGATGTCGATGAAATATTCATATTTTCAGTAACGTTTTCAGGCGTAGAAGATTGAGCCGCAGATACAACATGTGCATGAATTTCATCGGAATTTGAAAATCCGAAAGTGCCCTCAACATTTTCCAAAGAAGTGTCTGGCAACAAATCTACAGACTCAGTTGTCCCATTGACATTCTTCAAGTAATCAGTTGCTGATAGAATACGTTCAGTAGATGTAACATATTTGTCCACAGGCGTCACTTCACCAACGGAGACTGTTCGATCACTGTAACCAGCATAGTCTGAACTGAGATCAACAGGTTCTGAGGAAACACTGGTGCTATTTAAATCATTTGAATTTGAATAAACCGGTTCATGAGTCGACTTGCTGTTTTTCAAAATACTTGTTGTCGAATAAAATGCTTCATTAATAACTTTGACACTAGACAAAGAGCTTGCAGATGAATCAACTACTTTTGTTGGAACGTCGCTACTAGTCCAGTTCACATCTTCGGTAGTCACATCGCTTGTCAAATAAAAAGTAGTCGATGTAATGTAATCCGTAGTCAGTTGGCTGGTTATCAAATCGTTGGTGCTTGAATCCATAGATTCTGGTGGAACATCGCTACTTGCCGTGTCAACATTTGTAGTAGTCACATCGTTTGTTGTCAAATAGCTTGTAGTCGGTGTAACGTGATCCGTAGCCACTTGGATGCTTGTCAAATCGTTGGTGCTTGAATCCATAGATTTTGGTGGAACGTCGCTACTTGTCGAATCAACATTAATGGTAGTCACATAATTTGTTCCCAAGTAGTTTCTTGTTGATGCAACGTGATCCGTAGCCACTTCGCTGCTTGTCAACTCTTTGGTGGTTGAATCCATAGATACTGGTGGAATATCGCTACTTGTCGAGACAACATTTGTGGTAGTCACATCGTTTGTTGTCAAATAGTTTGTAGTCGGTGTAACGTGATCCGTAGCCACTTCGCTGCTTGTCAAATCTTTGGTGCTTGAATCCATAGATTTTGTTGGAACTTCGCTACATGTCGAGTCAACATTTATGGTAGTCACATAGTTTGTTCCCAAATAGTTTGTTGTTGATGCAACGTGATCGGTAGTCACTTCACTGCTTGTCAAATCTTTGGTGGTTGAATCCATAGATTCTGGTGGAACGTCGCTACTTTTCGAGTCAGCATTTGTGGTAGTCACATCGTTTGTTGTCAGATAGTTTGTAGTCGATGTAAAGTGATCCGTAGTCACTTGGATGCTTGTCAAATCGTTGGTGCTTGAATCCATAAATACTGGTGGAACGTCGCTACTTGTCGAATCAACATTTGTGGTAGTGACATCGTTTGTTGTCAAATGATTTGTTGTCGATGCAACGTGATACGTAGGCAGTTGGCTGCTTGTCAAATCTTTGGTGGTTGAATCCATAGATACTGGTGGAATATCGCTACTTTTCGGGTGAACATTTGTGGTATTTACATCGTTTGTTGTCATATAATTTGTTGTTGATGCAACGTTATCCG
>JGI24159J19872_10005559_pt1 | contig 16322 bp, 12 predicted proteins | sample Ectturendosymbi4_FD_19872 | JGI IMG/M metagenome (IMG submission 19872) | reverse complement strand
GACATTAGGTGTAATAAAATAAGGAATCTCTTGGCTTTCCCATAGTGTAGCAACGAACGTATGATGGGTGCGACATGATGAAAAAAAATGTATGAAAAAAAACTTAATGCAAGAGTTTAGAAATGATTTTCAGCAGTTGGCACTTTATTATTATTGCTTTTCCTCAAGTGTTTATTTCAGACACAAGGTCCGGATCCTTTGTAAATCTACCATTAAGCATAAATAATCCAAACAACCACAACCGATCATTTCACACGAAACGTATCTTTTATCAGTTAACTGATACAGGCTGAGACTGGCCTAGACCTACCTGGACATCAAGCTCACCACAGCTTCCGTCGCTCACAACGCGCGCGAAGCGCTGCATGCGATCCGTTTTCCATGGATCCAGTTACGCAGCTGAAGCGCTTAAAGCGCCTAGCGTCCCGTTTCCACAGCCACAATAAAACTAACAAACATTTCGACGCTTGCAAAGCGCGAAAACCGCTTGTGTAAACGCACCTTTAAGGTGTAACACTTGGTAACACTTGGTACTACACTGCTTCCAGAGTAGGACGCTTAGTCCAACCCTGGTCAAGGCCAGCTAGAGTACGAATGTGTTGTGGCATGCACACGCCCTCAAACGAAAAAACACTGTAACCTTCGAGCACTCAGTCACAAAGAAAAATGCGATGGTAGTGTTCAAAGAATATAAAGGACGAATATAAACAACCTGACTGCATCAAAGCGCGCAACAATACGTTGTTAGACTTTTTGCATCATTCAAGAAACGGCAAACGGGTACACATTTTTTCGCAATGAGGCCTCAAAAATAGGAAATGTTGCATTGAACCTGGTGGCTACTAACACTCGCTCGCCACGGCAGGTTGTTTAGAGCTGTGCACCCGAAATTATAGGCCACACGCAATCCCTGCATGCATGACTTCCTGAAATTACATCATAGTTGTAATGCATGTATGGACGTACAGAAGGAGCGAAGATGTACGTTTTTTACTGCGTTTGAACATCGGGAAAAAGAAGTTCGCAGCTTGTTTGCTGTACAATCTTGGTATCGCAGTTTTCTCTGAAGGTCTTTGTCATCTGAGAGCTGGTATCCAGTACAATCCCCAGGTGTTTGCAGTGGTTAACAGTTTTACATTTTGTCCACCCAGTGTCAGCAACGGGATGACCGTGCTTTTTGCGCTCTTAGTCTTAAGATTCTGACACACATCTAGTATACTTTGCAACCCACGTACACTTGCATAAAACACACAAATATCATCAGCAAACATCAAGTGGTTCAATAGGACTTCACCATTTTAAAATAACGGTGAGCTTTTTCAGTGATGGAACCACGTGAACAGCTTTTCATTTGTTGAAATGTTGTTCCATCACATCTTGCTTCACATCAGCTCATCTTTGTGTGCTTCGGTTTTGACGTTTGTGGTTGATGCCGATACTGCCGCAAGCTGTTAGCATGCTCTGCTGATCCCTGAGCATGACGCGACGTTTCAGTTTGTGATTTTGAATTTAGAACATTTGCTTTCGATGCTAACCCTGCATAAAATGCGTCGTACTTCTGCACACGTCGTTGAACTGGAGTGCGACGTGATACGTAAGTTTCTATCCCTTCAGTTGAGCGTGGTTGTTGAAACTTGCTTGTCGAAAATGTTACTTACAAATCTTGATGAAGCACTCGGATACAGACGTACATCGGCTTTACCCGTTGGTGCCACTTTTTATTGCAGCTCTGCAGATGTCAGGTATAAAATTACATCTACAGATGTCAGCTATAAAATTCAAAAATGACCTCGCAGAGAATTAGTATATCTACAAAACAATGAAAATGGCGCCATTACTCACCTGTAGAACCTTCTGTTGTCTAGAATTATCACTATGTCGTGTACCTTTTTTGCTGTGGAAAAACGAAAGAAAATTTCTTGAACCTGTTGGATTCACGACGAAATATCCCTCTAGGTTTTGAGTTTTATGAAAAAGCCTGTTGTTTCCGAAAAAATCATGCCGTTGTTTGTTTTATATCGTTCAAATATTTGAAACAATTCAGTTTGCTGCAACTTTGGCTGTATTCGCGGTGGCCTTAACAATTAGCCTACCACTGGGTATTGTAAACATTGCAAGGTTCTGATTTGTAGTGATAGCAGCACATGGCAAACGGGCGCAGCCTTCCAACTTACAACCTATAGTGTAAGCATGAACAGGTACTGTTTTATACCACAAATACAAATTAGGATTCAACTTCCTCCAAAAAATTTTTATAAAAGAGGTGATCGTGATTTAGGCTGGCCTGAAAGATGTTACGTGGTCTCAAAACATGTTTGGCTTTCCTGAAAATCAATTCCATATAGGTAAAGTTCGCAAGCAGACTGTCTGTCCTTGCTACTACAGCACAGATAATTCCAGTTCACATGCATGTTTGCTTCTATATTTTACATATATGTAGATGTATCTACATTCAATACACATACAAGCAACTTTGCGACAATGGCTGTTGTTCCTGTGGAAGGAAGCAATAAAGTGTTTCAAGTGGGCAAACGAAACGTAGTTGTATTTTTCATCCTGCGTTTTATTGGAATCTAATCGTTGTAAATCACCAACGTCGAAACTCACCAACAGGTAAGAAAAAGCACTTAATGAACGATAAAGATAGGGCAAAATCATTATGACGAGCTCAAAAGAAATTGTTCGAAACCCCTGCCAAGGTTGTCGTGGTGGCATTGCAACGTTGTTAAACAAACTAAGCCTTCGAGCATATTTTTTAAAACAAAACACGCAACAAAAATGTAACCCAGTATCTACTGGGACAGTCATTTTACAGAAACGAACCAGTCACTAAAATTTTTTCAGGTCGTACTTTTCACATACTGAGCAATTATTTTCAACCCTTTGAAGTGGCAAACTTACGTTTCATTATAAAAAAGGTCAGAAGTATAGTACATTGTAGATAAAAGAATGTATTATTTTTTCCAAAGAACATTTCCATAGGTGGATATTTTACTTCTTTAGTAAATTTCAATGATTATAACGTTTTGAAATTTTCACACAGTTACTGTAGCGTTTTTTGACTGTATTTAAAAATAGCGACACGTGTTTCTAATTTTATTGTTTAATGCATTCAATCATCAGTTTATGTACTGTTTCAAATGCAAATAAACAAAAGAAGATATATCACAGTAAGTACTGCTGAACAAATTGCGCTTGGTTTTCACATACTCTTATTACTTTTGTTCAATGCTCGTTGGCTTATAGTGCTTCAGCTAGCCATTAAAACTCTATCAATGCGTTAACCTTGCAAACCTGCGTCTCCTTATAAAAATCTATTGTTATCGTTTACACTGCGCTGCAACTATGTCGTGTAAAAGATGAAGCGATCGTTCTTATTCTACAGTCTACTAATACACGACATGGTTTGAACGTGCCGGCTTGAGTGGTATGCGATGACCGGAGCAAATACCACAAATGCTGCTACTCTTCAAAACAGACACAATGTTGTACGTATGCACTTAATGAAGTTATTAACAAGATAGATTTAAAACAGTTTTTCAGTTACACAGTGTATTTTCTCTGCGCAACTTCCCCCAAAATAACAAGAATCGTAGGAGATTGAAAATGTCGATTTGCGTCCGCGTAACCAGCCAGTAAGGAATGATACATGCTTAGTAGAAACGCCACGTTAACGCAACAAAATACAGAGGATGAAGCGCGAAAAGTAGGCACAGAACGAAAGTGGAAACCAACGGTAAATACGTAGTGCTACTAAAGAAATGTTTTCACTGTCGTAACAAAGTTGAAAGATGGTTACCAGTGACGTAGCCAGCCAAAAAATTTTGGGGGGGGCCAAAACGATTGATTTTAGGCGAATAGCACTATTTTGTTTAGAAAAACGTCTCTCAAAGCACAACATGACTATATTTTCTAAAAATATGGGGGTTCATGGCCCCTTTGCCCCCCTGGCTACGCCTATGATGGTTACAGTCCACTGATCAACGACGCAACTATATGCGGCGACGCTGTGCATTGCTTCGTTCTCTTCACATAAAAAAACATCAGTGACTTTTGCATCCTCTCTTATCATAGCAGCGCAGTTTCAAATTCGATTTGGTTGTTGTTGCGTCAAAATACCGGTTCTTAACCTGAAACTTCAGACATGCATGGGACATACGAAACGTAATTTTAGGGTATCCGGAAATCCGATTTCGACAGTGGCGTAAATATTTTAGAAAATATTTCGCTACATGTGACGGCAAAAAGGAACATATCGACCCCACTGGTTATACTTACATCTTGTTGCTATGATAAAGTAACAATTGCATCTTTTAATCGCAGGCACTTGGCTGAAGGCCTGCTATTTATTTTCATGACCTTTGCGTTTCGATGCTTGCTTGCCAACTGGCATTTAACAACTAACTCAGGGGCCCAAGGTTTGACAAGGTTCAAGAAATCCACTTCGAACTTTGTCAGACGGAGTTCAAGGAATTCAAGTTCACGCGCGTAAGCATTATCCGAAGATCTCACCTGCCACACAGCACCGCTCATAACGAAGAAATCAACCGTCATACATTGAACAGATGCAAACACCTTCAAAATGTAAACGCACTTTCGCACGCGCGTTTTTTTAATTACACAACCACTGTATTTTAATTGTTTTGGAAACAAACTTGCTACCTCAAAGTTTTTTTTGATACAATTAAAATGGCAATTCTATGAAGCTATAAATGGATTATCGAGCATTTGTGAGCAGGAATCGGATATCAACAACAGCGAATCTGCAGTACTTGCAACTGATTCAGCCACAATCTGCAAAGTCATCTGCAACAGCTGTAGCCAATTACCTTCATGTTGATCACGAACTCGACCCTTGAACAACTCATTCGGAAAAGTTCAGTAAACTCAGGAAACGTCACATCAAAAAGTAGTAAAAGCACGCAATCATTCACACAACGATTCGCATAAACAGTTGCAAATCGTTCAACAGAAAAGCTTTGGCTACTTTGCCGTTGAAATAAATTGTTCACCAGGAATAATAGCACTTGAAAAAATCTTAACGAAATTAATAAAAAGACTACAAAAAAATTAATTTCATCTCAAGGTAGGTTTGGTTTTGTAAAAACACCATGTAACTACACGACTGATTTCGACAAAACTGTGTTGTACTGGAAAGCTTTTCAGGGTGCTGAACTGTCCCTTTCTAAGCATTGAAAATGTTTACTTTCCAGCAGTTTAATTATAGGCAAGGATTCTATAAAGTGCTTTGGCAAGAAAAATGCTACACGCAATGATGTCGGTATAAAGCAATCTGGACTTCTCATGTACAGAGACGGGTTCTTATACGAAATGAGGCACGAAACTATTTTACATCTGGAGTACGTCGGTCAAGTCAAGAAAACCTGCCTATTATACGCCAAGTTATACAACACTAATTTAAAGTCGTTCTCAGTTATCAAGGTCTTCTGGGACCATAGTGACATTCAAAGCGTTGGTCCAGTGGCACTCTCCACTCTTCTTCGGCACACAGGCAAACTGGCTTGCTTTGGAATGGAACAATGAGTACATGTTCTTCCAAACACACGTGTTTGTCCGTGGCAACTGCAAAGATGCATAATTTTTTGTCAGTGTTGCATAGCATTTTGAATGGGCAGATAATCTCGAACTTTTTAATCAAAAGAAATCAATTATGGTTATCTTGCAATATCAAAACCATTTAAACCAGTGGTTCTTAACCTTTTCTTTACCATGCCTCCCTGTTTCGGCGCGCAGCAGGAGGCGCAAAAAGTCGATGGGAATGAAATAAATCTCCCAAAAATCAAATTCTATCATAGTTTCGTTAGCTGGCCAGACGCGCAACCACGATTTAACTGGTGCTCGACTTTGCCACTGATCGGGGACCGTTTCTGTTGTCAAAAACGTTCGGTTTTTCTCGAGCGTTTTATGCAACTTAAATTCCAAAGAGTGCCGACCAAAATCGAATTACGAAAAGTATTTTCGCAAGTTAACATTCTACCGCACATAAGTGGATATACGGTTGCCATTCGATTCAGACACCAGCAGGTTTTGATTACAAGCCTTGTAGTAAGCGTTTCATCAATGCTTACCTCGCTTTCGCAACCTTCTCGGTTGCAAATGTCAATTTGGCAAAAGCCGCATCCTTTATTGAACCGATGCTTCATATTACTGGTGAGATGTTTTGCTTCAGTCAAGGACAGAGTCTTCAAGTCAATTTTGTAGTCACAACGGTTCAAGCGAAGATGCGAGTTAACCACATTACCTGCATCAGACGAAGTAAAACGACCATTGTGTAAAACTTGAGGAATGTCATGTGTAGCTGCACTGTCATTGTGCAAAGAAAGTTCGCAGAACCAACTTTCAAGTTAATGCTTTTTCCAAAACTGCTTCACGATGTTTGACACTTAGATTCAGTTGAATATTTTCGCTATTTAGACGTCACTGATTGAGGAAAGATCACATAAGTTATATAAGCCAACATATATCATTGCTTCCAATTATTTAAGCAGTTGTCACCAAATTCAACATCTTCATTCGCTTTTCTTCTTGAGGAAAATTATTTTTAAATATTAATAAAAATCGGTCAAAACCCACTCTGCCCAAAATGCGCGACCTCGTTCTGCCTGCTCGTGGCAGGACACAATTCAACATGGTTCTGTGCTTTTTGCAAATATAGAATTAGTAAAGCTTTCTGTACAACTGGTTAATCTAAAAGGTGCGAGTGCAAATGCGTGCTTGTCAACTGTTTCACACAGGTATTGCAGAAATTTCGTGCCACATCCCGTAACTATTGGGGGAAATCATGCGGCCACTAACCTAAAAGAACATAACTCTTTTTCAAGGTTAAGTCCATTCTGCATATTGGAGTACTTGGAGGCGTGTAAATGAACGTTGTGTTCAAAATGTTCGTCGTTGTGCTCAAAACGTTCCTCTTCAAATCCTGAAGACAACAATATAACGAATAACCACCACGCATAAACGGTTTATAGTTGCCATCTTTTTATCTTTAGCAATGCAGCAAATGGTTCAGTTTTTCTTTTGTCCTGACAACAGCTTTCTAAATGTATGAAACCTCGTGACCGCACGACGGCGCATTTATACAGCAGTCTCAGTGCTCAAGGAAGTCTAGTTTGCAATAAAGTAGCTCGTGCTGTTCTGCACGTGACAGAGAGAGGAACCGGGAAAGTAAAACTACAAATGACGTCAGTTAAGCTCTTCTATTTAAAGATAATGCTCAGAATGACGTAAACAAAATGGCTGTTTAACTTCCACTTCCCTACAGCTCTCGTACAAGTATGCACTTTGGGCACTTCTTTCTTAAACCAAACACTTTCTAAAGGGGTGTCGGCAACCTTTTGCGAACTGTGTGCCGACTTAAGGTTTCAAATTATTCAGTTTGCCAACAGCATACGCTATTTCATACAGGTCAGGTCAAGAGCAATACATCGTCTATGTAAATTATAGCAAAAGTTGATACGTAAACTTGGAGCTTCTGCGTGCCAAACGTAGCACGAGGGCCGTTGGTTTTCTGCTAAACAGTAATTTTATTTCTGCTAAATGATAATTTGATGCATTCAATGCTTAACGAAACCTACTTTGTCTAGTCTACATCACCAGTATAGAAACTAAGCACCTGTTCATTTCGACAGATTTTTATGTCGCTTGGTGGTTAGGTTTTATCAAGCGTCTTTATAATTTAGCAGGCCTATGATCTGTTTAACTGTTAGAATTGCCGTATTAGTTACTAGCACACAACCACAAACCTTCAAAATTCGCACTCGATACTGGGTCAAACGAATTCCTTTTTTCGCATTGTCAGATGAATATTTAGGATTGCCGACAGGAACCTTCAGGCCATCTGTGAAAAAAGACGGTTAAAAATGTTTAATAGCTGCTACTTCACCGGAAGATTGCAACTGCACAATATAAGTTGTTTCAAGATAAACTGAGGAATTCGTTCGGCTAAAATATGCATAATTTAGGTAAAATTAAAAAATATGTTCACCTGGAAGTGCGCTGTCAGCCATGACGGTGCTTCTTTTTTGTCTAATCGGCGCTGGAGATGCATCTGTAAAAAATGTTACCTGTAACTGCATCTTTTTTCTAAAGTCTCGAACGTACTTCGCACGAACGTTCAAGTAAATTTCAAGCCTTAATTTAGTACCTTTATTTCTTGACGTCAAAGATCCCGGTGGTCCAACATCAGCCAGCAGATGTAAAGGTTTCCCTCGGATGCCCTGTATTGCACGTGTGATCAGTAAACCACGTGTAAACTTTTTACACATGGTTATCACCTGAACAATCTCAAATCATTTGTCATTGTATTCGGTTCTTTTTCGGCTTTTCTTTTGTAAGCGAAAACAAAACGTATGAAACAGCGAACACCACTTGTAATCGAAATAAAAAATTTCGACGTTTGGAAATTCACGTTAAACCTTCTCACCCGAAATTGTTCCACTGCACCGGGCATTGCACCGTCCGGACCTCTGTAGTCTGATACGTAGGCTGCAGGTGCAGCTAACATCCGGAGGGGTGGTACAACCATTCCTTCGTCCTTTTTCCTGTTAGAGCTGTCTCGATCGACTCGAAGCAGTTTTTTTAAGTGGTTTCTGGATGTGACACGCCACGAAATTTCCTGCCCGCCATTGGATGCAATTTCTGGTTGTTGCGCGTTCGCCGGCTGTGTGTCAACAACCTGCTCTGTAGCCTCTGCATGGCCACTAGCCTCAGATGAAACCAGTCGCGTGGTCTGTAGATCAGCCGCTTGACCATTTATGACGGCGTTGAGTTCTGTACCTGGAACGCTTTCATCTTCCCCAGCGAGCTCGTCCCTCAGGCTCTGCTCGCCAGTCGGAGAAAGATCGTTACTGTGGGGCACGTTTCCGTTGACCTCGTCTGACCCACCAGCTCCATCGGCTACCAGTGGTTCTGGACGCGTATCGCCCGTTTCCTCGCTTTGACCATCGGTCGGCAGATCATGGTCAGGGTCAGTGGTTTCTGAACTTTCAAGCGCTGTTTTGTCTTCAATTACATCGAAAGACCCATCGTCGTACATCAAAACGTCGTGTTTGTCCTGAATGAGTGCTTTGACCACTGCGAAAAATTAAGTTTTTCGTGGAGCGCCACAGCTTCAAAATCTAACGGCTATTAAAAGGAAAACGAATAACTAAAGCTGCAATCTTTACGGAACATGATACATTCGATGCTGTGTTATCACAGTTTCTACATTTTTGTGGGTACGCACAGTCCTACCAGAGAAATACCATCAGCAAAAACGCAATCAAAGAGTTTCATTGACTAATCAGCTTTTTTGTTTTCGATCAAAAGTGGATCCGTAATTTTGCACGACAACCAAATGCAAATTTTTTTTACGATGGAACTCAAAAATTCGTATCAGAGCTTTCAAGTCCGAGCCTGCTTATGATTCACTCACCGAAGTCTGATTTGCAGTATAACACTTGTGGATGCTCGGGCTGGCACATGCATCCTTGCGATCCTCGAAGGAAGAAAAAGTACAGCAGGCTGACTACTCCAAACCACCTTTCGCTATGCATTCTGGCTTCAGTTGCACCTAATTAACGGCGTAGTGGCCCAAACTCTGTTTGGAATAAGAAGCGATGTCAACGACGTTTATTAACAGAGAAATTGAACAAACTTTTCGTTCACCTATGAACAAAAAACAGCTTGTTTGAGCCAGTTTTTGTTTATACCACATACAACCAGACACTGAGTTAACAGTGTCAAAAGTTACCTCTTCGTTAAAGTCAGTCAAGGTATGAAGTGCTTAAAAACTTTGGAAAAATACGTTGTTTTAGTCAGAGACATTGATAAAAGTGAAGATAAATCTGTATCACGAAACGTAAGTTTGTGTGAACAGGCACAGCAACGGAAACTATTCATGGGCGTCCGCAGGGGGAAAAAATGGGAATTCCCCCTCCTGGAAATTGGGACTAAGAAGGAAAAATTTCTAGAAAACGTGAAATCAGCAGTTTAATTCTGGTTAGTTGGGTTAATTCTTGCAATGACAGTTTTTTTTGCCGAGATGACACTCACACTGCACAAAAGTCAGGTTCACTGTTCTGGTAACATGCAGTGATGAGCTAGCTAACAGTTCACTTAATCCACTTCTTTGCCTGCAGAGACAGGTTGAGTAACTGGGGAGCGAATTGTTCTACTATTCGCCTTTGTTGCGTAACAATAACATGGCAACAAATCTTCGAAGATGCACTCCAAGTTACGGTGGTAGGCGGTATGCCGCATGTAACTATTGAACGGAGGCAATTTGGCAGGTAATGCAGCTAGCGAGACAGTGATCAGTGACTGCTGATAGTGGTAAGCCACGTAGGTTTATAGCAATGGAGGGCGAGCTGCGGCTCGCCGACATATTTTGTGTGGCTCTTCTAGAAGTAGATGAATAGCAATATCTCAAATTTCCTTGTATTTAACGTTTTTTCATTTATCAATGTGTTTACACAAGTTCATGAAATTAGTCACCTGGGAGTCTGCGCGATTTGATAACAGCGATAGCGAATCTAAATCGCAAGTTAGGCTACTGAAGTTCCCAGAAGAAAACTAAAATTTTTCGAAGAGGCACATTGTTAAACTACTTAAGGAGTTCCAAGCCAGATTTGACCATTTCCAAGAGTTAAAACCATGCTTTGCATTCCTTGTAAATCAGTGACGGATCCAGCCAGTAACGTTAGGGAAACGATTTCAATAATATTTGGTAGTCACGTCTCATTACGGGTTCACTAGGCTGCTGTAAGAGAGATAAAGTATTCTTTACAACACTGCTCTGACAAAACAATGGGGGGCAAAATGACCTTATATCGCGAATGGTGTTTTCCGAATTGTACAAAATCATAGTGAACAAAGACACTTTCGCACGTTTTAGGGGGGCGATCGCCCCAACCGTCACCCCCCTGGATCTAACCCTGTAGCCTAAATCCATTCAGTGTTAATGTAGTCGGTGATGGTTGTCCAGGTCACCAACCGTGTGACACAAACGTGATTGTTGTATATGTTGTAGAAATTAAATTGACCAAAATACAAGAAAATTGGGCTCTAAAAATGTTTATTAAATACCACTCTACACTTAATTTCTGGCAACAGGTAAATACCCAGAATTTAAAAGACCAGTGTACAACTCATTTCTGTGTATAGCACATCATATTGTTGTGCATTTTTTTTTCTCTGTGATAGGTTCGTAAAATCAAAACATAGTGCAACCCTGGAAAATGAACACTTGGAAGAATTAATTCGCACAGCTTTAACAACCTACTGTCCAGATTCTTGGGGATTAGAAAATCAAACAAAGACTTAATATTGAAAATTACTATACATCATGTAACGCAAAACTTGCATCCTTTACCGTATTTGTATTGACACTACAAACTGTTTTTGCGGCTCGCTGGTGTTTTTGGTTTTCTGCAAATGACTCTTCCATTGAATAAGTTTGACCACCCCTGGTTTACACTATGTGTAAAGAAACATGAGTGAAAAAGAAGCATCGCTGCCAATGAAGCGGATTTTTTGCATCTGAAGGTGCGCAAATGTGCAGTACCACCAGAACATTTGCGCAAAATCTCATCGCGCGCAATTTTCAACATTCCAAAACATTGGAAAAGCACGAAAACAAGAAACTATTTGGATTAAATGGTACTTTGTTCGTATTTTCGTGAGATTTTGCACTTATTCTAAAAATTCACACAGTTTGTAGGCCTAATTCATTTAGAACTCTGCTAACTCAGTCTTAAAATATCCATGCTCACGAAAGCAAACATTTTCTCAGTGTAAAGTTTTCTTACAGGAAAAACACTGTTTGCAACTGTTGCCGTAACACTGGACATTTTCTTTTTGTGTACGTCCATTTGCGTTGTATTGCCAACAATCTGAAAAAGATAAGCAAAATGTCGACTCTGCACCTCCCCCGGAAAAAATTATGCGGACGCCCATGAAACTACTTGGTGACGAATACTCCACTATTGAAAATCATATCATTCAGTCATGTTATAAACAGAGTACTAGGGTGCGTAATCATGGGCGTCCGCAGAAATTTTTCCAGGGGGGGGGCAAAGTTGACATTTTGCTATCTTTTTTAGTTTGTTGACGATGCAACACAAGTGGACGTATACAAAAAAGAAAATGTTCAATAGCAGAGTTCTAAATTAATTACAAACTTTGTTAATTTTTACAATCTTATGAAAATACGAACAAAGTACACATTTCCTTCAAATAGCTTCTTGTTATCGTGCTCATCCAATGATTTGGAATGTTGCAAGTGCGCGAGATGAGATTTCACTGCGCAAATACTCTTGTGGTACTACGCATTTGCGCACCTTCAGAGGGAGTATTGGTTGCAAAGAATGCGTTTTGTTGGCACCAATGCTTCTCTTTCATTCACGCTTTTTTACACATAGTATAAACCAGGTATGAGCAAATTTGCTCAATAGAAGAGTCATTCGAAGAAAACCAAAAGCACCAGCGAGCCGCAAAACTAGTTTGTATAGTGTCAATACAAATACGCAAGTTTTACATTAACTGATGTACAGTGATTGTCAGTATTAAGTTTTTGTTTGATTTTCTAGTCCTCGACAATCTGGACAGTGCGTTGTTAAAGCTGTGCAAATTAATTCTTCCAAGCGTTCATTTTTCAGGTTGCACGATGGTTTGATTTTACGAACTACATTACAAAGAAAAAAAATTCAGAGGAATATGTTGTGCTATACACAGAAATGAGTTATACACTGGTATTTCTGGGTATTTACTTTCTGGAACCTGTCGCCAAAAATTAAGTGTAGAGTGGCATTGACTAAAGCCTTCATTATCCAATTTTTTTGCATTTCGGTCAGTTTTATTTCTACAGCAGACAAGTTTGTAACAAACGGCGAGCGAACTGGACAGACATTACCGATACATCAACATTGAATGGATTTACAAGGAATGCAAAGCATGGTTTTAGCTCCTGGAAATGGTCAAATCTGGCTTGGAACTCCTCCAGTAGTCTTAAAATTTATTTTAGTATTCTTCCATTTTCTAGTCTACAATTGCCTCTTCGCGAAAAACATCCGTTCTCATTAAGGAGCCTAACTTACGATTTAGGTTCACTGCAAGAGCGTACGCAAGGGGGCGGTGAGGTTACCCCTCCTGAGCTTGATATTTTGCAAGAACTTTATCATCTGCACAAAGGAGATTATTTGTTTCCACATACTTTTTGTTTGTAAATTTGTCGATTTAATGCAAATATCACGGAATGAATTTGCATGCAAACTTCAAGGAACATTGTAAATGGGCCAAAAAGTAACTATTAGTTTTTGGTGGGAATATGGGTTATCGTCTGCATCCAGAAACCATCTCACCACTTTTTGCAGGCCTTTCGTCCACTACGCATGTCTAATCCGGCACTGGATCTTGCAAACCGTGGTGTGCGTCAGACAGTCCAGCCGCACACTTTTTATTTTCCACTGCTTGTGTTCGACAAGACATAGCGCAGCCTCACTTTGCAGTTGTAGATTGATCTGACGTAGTGATGAGTGTGTTTTACTTCCCTGTTTTAAAGCGCAGCCTGATATTTTTGCTCTTATGAACTGCTGTGTCGTAGCGTTGAGTTTATTTTCCTCCGATATCCTAACGTGGAGCACTGCTGGTTTATATTCAGTGCAATGACGCATAATTAAGAGGAGTGCGTGTAGAAGAAAATGCATATTATGTCAACAAACTTCGCCAAAACGTTCGTTTGGAAACACAAGTATGACGTCATGTTGTGACATCACAAACAGCGCACACCAAATACAAATGGCCAACATATGCCATTGAACGAACCCACCCCCCATGCAAATTTTCTGCGTACGCCACTGGTTCACTGTCATTGTTTTCAAATCGCGCAGACTCCCCGGTGGCCATTGTTCTCTCTAAGGTGCGCAACTGCGCAGAACCACCAGAGCATTTGCACTGTGGAATCTCATTCTTGCGCACTTGCAACATTTCAAATTTGATATCGTATATACATCGCACAGCCTTTTCGAAACGTTTCACTGGTTATGTGTCTACATGGTTGTGAACATGCATGCGCACTAAAACAAATATATGCTGAATGTAAAAGTTTCTTACAGGGCCACCCACTGCTAGTGACTAACTTCACGAACTTGTGTCAACACATTGATAAATGAAACAAACGTTGAATATGAGGCAATAACTCTATCAATTTGAGATATTGCTATTCATCTAGAAGAGTCACATAGAAATATGTCGGCGACCCTCAGTTCGCCATCGTTGGTTTAAACCTACGTGGCCTATGGCTATCAGCAGTCGCTGTCTCACTGCATTACCTGCCAAGACGTCTGCGTTCAATAGTTACATGTGGCAAAACGCATACTATGTTGACTTGAAGTGCATCTTCGAAGATTTGTTACCATGTTATGGTTACGCAACAAAGGCCAATAGTAGAACAATTCGTTCGTGAATTTCGCAACCTGTCTCTGTAGGCAAAGAAGCGGATTTAGTGAACTGCAAGCTCGTAACTGCATGTTACCAAAACAGTGAACCTGACTCTTGTGCATTGTGAGTGTCATATCGGCAAAAAAACTGTCATTGCAAAAATTAACCCAACTAATCGGAATTGAACTGGTGATTTCACGTTTTTCAGAAATTTTTCCTTCTTAGTCGCAATTTCCAGGGGGGACAAATGCCCGTTTTGTCCCCCCTACGGACGTCCATGTGCGTAATGACTTTTTTTAAAACTGTTTCAATCCCACAACGCTTTTATGGTAAAATAAATGAAAGCGACACAGCGAACACGTATTGTTGTCGGAATTACGATATACTTTTTGAAAACAGTGGAACTACAGCAGGTTTCGGACGCCTGTTTTTAGCATAAATGTGATATGTAGTGTTGTAACTAGAGGTTTGAGCCAGGGGGATTAGCTCTAGGGGGCCCACTGACCAACACTCATGAAAAAGTTGAGAAATAATAGTGAATCCGGATGTGGATGGCCATATTAAAACCCGAAATCACTGAAAAACACTCCGAAAAACGTAAAAAAACATCTTACTAAAACCCAAAAATACTAACTACCGCAATACAAGCTAAATGGGAGTCCGGTTTTTGCATTTAGCTTGCCAGGAGGGCGGATCGCATCCTAGCCCCCCGTCAGTTACGCCACTGGTGATATCCCCCATTCGCCATTCGTTATAAGCATTTGTCAGCAAAGAAAACAGCAAATGAATATACCAACTGTGTGTGCTTATCAGCATACTAGGATGTGCTGTGTGACTGCGATGAGATTGAAAACCTCAACTTTGTACGCATTTGCTACCCAGTATGATTAAAAATTTTGAATGTGAGTAAGTGAACGAATTAACACAAAGAAGTGTGACTGACTCGTCGATTCATATGCAAAATATTTTGTAAGTACGTCTTGCTTCGTTATTCTTTCAATACAATTCACTACTTTTATGCTGAGTAGATGGGCAGCAGCTGCCAGCTGTGCATTTTGCACAGGTGTTTGCATCACTTCTTAACATAATTTTGGCAATCATGAACTTCTTTGATTGATGAGTTTGGTACATATGGTTTTTGCAAAGCATCATAATTATTTAAAATATATTTCGTAATGGCATAATTCACTACTACGCACTTTGAATGTAGTACAGCAAACTTTCAATATAATCAAAACAACACAATTCCAACAAAATGCTCTAATTTCATACATAACACTGCAGTATATTTTAAACACAGTCAACGACAAAAAATGTTTCTGAAATTTCAATAGCCCAGCAGCCCTACAAGTCATCAACAAAATTGCCTTCTTTGCCTCACTAGATTAATTCAACTAAAAACATTTCATTTGAAAGAAATTAAATTGTTATAAACTCTAGCCATAAATCATGTGGCTAGAGTTTATAACAATTTTGGCCTCTGTGCAAGTTTGACCCTGTGTGCTGTGTGCAAGTATTGACCTGTGTGCAAGTTTGATCTGATTTTAGCCACCCTCAGTGCATTAACCAGTGTTCCTGCCCGTCACTTGCCTCTCTTTAATGTATAGCCATCGCCTTCCGAATGTCTGTGTTTTCAGTGAGCTTTATTGTCTTCAGTATGTTTTTTATGCTTTCTTTTAAGCCTCTGTGCACAGAGCCGGATTAAAGCGTAGGGGGGCTCGGGGCAATTTTTACTGGAGAGCCCCTATGACGTAATTAATGACGTCATCGTTTGTAAAAGTTATGTTTTCGCTGATGAGCAAGGTTCCCGTTTGTTTTTTCCGGTAGTCGAGAATGTGCTTACTCAAACTCACATACAGTTAGCTCCGAGAAGGGAATTTGTGATA
>JGI24159J19872_10005558_pt1 | contig 16323 bp, 12 predicted proteins | sample Ectturendosymbi4_FD_19872 | JGI IMG/M metagenome (IMG submission 19872) | reverse complement strand
CCCCGCTGTCATCCGTTTTAACCCGGGTGGCGTCCATTGAACCGAAGATCAACAACAGCGCGCCTGGAATTCAAAGTAGAAACTTGGATCTTGTTTAAGTTTATCTGATTGTTTGGCCTAGAAATGGTTGATTGCTATGCTATCCTGTTGTTACTGCTTGCGGACGTGGAGTTTTTCAATCGCAAACGAATGCTTTCGCCAGCTGCTTCAAGTGTCACAATACCTGTTTGCTTAGCTTTAAGATAATCGACGGGAGTTTACGATATGCGGTCTTGTACCATTAAAAATAACGAAAAAATCTGTCCGTCTCTGAAGTTCTTCATGCACGGGTTTCCTGCGCAGTCTTGATAAGTATGGAAATTTTTTTTGCCATTTTCCAGACTGGAAAAAGAATTTTATTTGGTCTGTTAGTATGGAAAAAGAAAATCTCCCGACTTGATCTTGTGACATATATTTTCATAATATTTTATTCAAGATTGATACAATTGTACTTATATCGTGTTAAATACGATAGCGCCAGGCCCGCAACCAGGGAGGGCAAATGCCCCCCTGAAAAATTTTCTCCCCCTGTTGGAAATAGTTGAAAATTACTGGATATTGTTTAAAAAATTTGGGCCCCTCTACTCTTCGCCCTGTCTGGTCTCCCAAGCTGGTTAAGGTAGTGCCTGTATTTGCCCTGGGTAGGTCATACGGAAGTGTTAGATCTGGAAAAAGTCTGAATTCGAAACTAAGAAAACAACCTTCTTTGCTGAAATTTTCAAAATCCCGGGGATGCTTGCCCCCATCCAACGCCTATGGGGGGTAGCGGTAAGATAGTGGTGCGGTGGTGCGCTCCCAGATGATTCGGCTGTTTCTGGAACAATACACGTTCTCGTGAACCGCCCTCAAGCAGTGCGTTTATCATTGAATCCTGTGCAGAACTCGTTGGAACGAACCGCAAAACCTCATCCCACCCAATGCGCTCGACGGCGCCCGCCCCAGCGAAGCCCCTGATCATTCCTGCCGCCCCCGGAATGAAGAGACCCCACCAGAACGGCGTCGCTGGTGCGTAGCAACAACAGTTTACTTTCAAATTCGACTTGTCTTTATGACTCACAGTCTGCTCTGTTGCAGGTCCGAGCTCAGAAGCCGTCGTCAGTGGAGCGTTGAGTGTAAGTGGAAAGGGTTGCTTTGTAATCAGTAGTTGCGCAACGGGTGGAAACTGGCGCGAGGAGAGCCTCAAACGAGAGAGCTGCCAGGGGCGTAACGAGGTTAGATGGCGCCCGGGAGAAGCAAGTTTGGCCGCCCCCCCCCCCATGTTCGAAACTGACGTCTTTCGGATGCAAATGTACTTGTATTGAAAAAAGTAATTGTTGGGACTTTTCGGCGCTCGGGAGATTGTGCCTCCCTTACTCCCCTCGTTACCCCCTTGGAAGCCGCCTATTTTTGCGATAAATTCGCAGTTTTTCAACCGCGGTTTTGAAGACGCCGAGTAGCGAAGGGCCCAAGTTGACGCGGGTTTAATGGAATCCCCAAATAGATAACTGTTGCGAGGCGTGAAAATTCCTTTGCCGGGTGTGTGCGGCAAAAAAAAAAAAATAATATAACAGTACTTCGTGAAAATTTTTTGATTTGGTAGAATATAACCAGGACTACCATACCGTCCTAAGATTTGTCCTTATTTTGCAGTGCTTCGTCTTGGAAAATTTTGCTGTCCTCATTTCTAAGAAATGTCCTTATTTGTGACTTGCGTCCTTATTTTTTATTTTCTGTAGCATAACAATTTTAAATACAAGCAATATGTGATGACATACAGACCATTACTATCTCATTGTCAACATTTTGTAATGAAAGTTTTTGACATCATAAAAGTAGTATAATCTTGCAGCACAAAGACGTAACGCACTATCAGGCATCGTTAGCACGTAAGCTGTCTACTCTGGTTAGGATTCTCAGGAAAGCTGGTTTTGTAGCGAAGGTTAAGCAGTTAATTGATTCAAGAAATAAACAAGCGAAAAAAGACGTTTTCCGTGACGATTACAAGGAAGTCGAAAAGAATACATTGTCGAAGCAAATGGTTCCTGGAGATAAATCGGCAAATTTATGATCTGTCGTTAGCCGGGCACACAGAAACAATTATTTTCTTTTTAAGTCATAAAATCAAATTTTGCTCAGCTGTCCTTATTTTTGGTTCTAGATCGATGGTAGCCCTGAATATAACATATCCCGCAACAATCTCATTGCGTAAGACGTCCAGCCTTCGACATGTTCTGTATTGCCTTGCACTAGACTGACGACATTTTGCCTTTTGCAGAGAATTTCGAACGGACCACAGAGAAAAAAGCGCTGCATAAATTCTAGCGACGTTTCTGACGACATGTTTTTTGTATGCACGAGCGCCACCAGGTGAGTGGTCGGCCGCAAATCGCTAATGAGCGTTTGCTTCAGTGACGTAGCCGCTAGCCAGCCCAAAATTTTGGTTTTTGGGGAATAAAGTGTTTTGTTTGGGATACCGCCTCTCAAAACACAAAATGACTAGAAATGCCAAAACTTTTGGGAAGGCCATGGCTTCCTGGGAACTCCACTGGCTACGCCTATGTGTTGTTTGTCTTGTTGCAAATGCAATAACTTGTTTGCTCGGTACCCTCATATACAACATGCACTCGTGTTGATGATTATGTTGTAATAATAACGTGTGTGTATTTTGAAAATAAACAGGACATTGCGAAAACAACTGGACGCGAAAGTGCAACGGAGCGCCGCCCGGTGCCCAACGAGAAACGTCATAGCGCCCCCGTCCGCCGCGGCCAAACTGGCCTCGATACCGCGGGCCGGCGCCACAAACCCGGAGCCGGAGCCGATCGTCATCGACGACTGAAGTCGCTTCCCCGTCGAATCCACCCCCCTGGTGCTGATGTTACGCGTCCGCTAGTAAATACTGTTGCCGCGATCTCATGCTTGATGGGGTCGCCGCATCTCGAGTGCAGGAGCAAGACAAAAAAAAGGCGGGACGTCGTCGTCTGTCTCTGCTGCACGAAGTCAGCAGGAAAGCTTTCTGGTCGTTCTTACTGGAACCTTGCACGCGGTTGTTTGCAGCGTGCGGGGTGTTGTTGTTCAGAGCGTATCGTCCAACAACACCTTTGAAAGAGCAGTAAAAACAATTTACTGGGACTGAACACAAACGCGCATTTTCAACCTGCGTGGTACAGACCTGCGACTGCAAGAAGCGCACTTCCTTTCCGAGCGTCTCCTTGTCACGTGACAATTGCGTTTGCTTGTCGAGGAGATTGAGCACTTGATTGGAGCAATGGTTGGCGCGGCTGTTGAGCTCCGCCAAACGCTCCTGCATCGCCCTGTGCGTGACGCCGTGCTTCACGCACTGCTCCGAGAGCTCCCGATTCTTCGTCGTTAATCTGCGAGCAGTCGATGGAAACCGGGTTCAAACAATAACAAAAACTCCCTCCAGAAATTTTCAAATAAAGCGCGCGCCCGTGTGGCGTAAAAATTTTCCGAGCCGCACCTGTCCGCTTGGATGGCTAGTTCCTCGTTGTGCTGGCCGAGCCGGCCGATCTCTTCTCTGTACTTTCGCGACAACTGATCCAACTCACCGTTGACTTGCCGGCACTCGTCGCGCAGCTTCCCGATCAGGCCTGCCTGTCTGCAGCTGATCCGCTCCAAGTCCGTGATTCGTGCTTCTGTAGACAAAAGCATTCGCTGACCAAACTGGTTGATGCACCGTCGCTTGCGCTGCCTCTCGAGAGCGACTTGCGCGTTGTTACTTTGTCAGGTCCTTCTGTGCTTTTTTTTGCTCAAATAAAAGGAACGAGTCTTAAGTGTCACCGCCCGCTTGCTCGCTCATCTTCACAGCCCGCAGCAGCCAAATCGCAAACGTAAGGTGTTAATGGTTGTTGTTCGATGTATCGGTTATTGCGATATTACTTCCCTACTTCAATATATGACGATGAAGTTTCAGTGTTCGCCAACATTCGAGTTGTTTGAAACCTCTATTCACTGAGGTCATGCCATACACTTGGTAGTTTGCATACAGACAGCGTATCCATATCGGTGAAAGCCAAAATCACATCTGCCGGCACTATCTTTTACGTCCATTCGACTTCGGCTATATCGTTTTGTTCGTTGATAAGCTCGGCTATGTGGAGCCACCAGAACCGAATGAGAACGCAGCGAATAGTCAGTTAGCCATTGCAGGTGTGACTAACACATGAGTGTTGAATCCTACTGCAGCCAAGAGTGAAAGGCAGGGGGAGCTCAAATTCAAATTGCTCCCAGGGCCGCATTATGACCCTGACGCAACAATGGCGGTACCTGAGCCTTACTAGAAACAGCTTTTACATCTCATTTCCTGCGAATGGTGTCGTGAGTTAAAGGCCAATCACTTGGGGGTCTTCGTTTGAAAAGGGAACTTTTCACTCGCTGGCCCAGCACTTTTACACCGGGGAATAAAATAAATAACTTCGCGGGACCCGTGTGAGTGAGAGACCCCTGGTGTAGGGGATTGTTGCGGGTCGATCAAACTAAAGCTATGCGTACAGGGGCGTAATGAGGGGGGAACAATTCCCCGGGCGCCGAAAAAGTCCCAACAATGTCACAAGTAGCTTCTATACAGTACATTTGCTTTCGAAAGACCTCAGGTTCGAACACAGGGACGCCAATCTTCTTGCCCCGGGCGCCATCAAACCTCGTTACGCCCCTGGATGTGTCAACTATCGAAAAAATGAAGCAGTATCCATCGTTATTTAATAGCGAAATTAGCAAAACTTAGAAGAAAATTAGCTATCCAAACAACGACGTTGACTACAATTTTGAAAAATAATGACAAGGCTCTGGCATTGAACTAAAACTCACATTGTAGTTCGCCTGCAATGGCGCTTTCTCTAGTCCCGTGAAATGACGTTTGGGCAATTTATGCTGCAGCATTAGCCCCATTCCTAAAATAGGCGAAGTTATTGATCCTCCATTGTCGGTTTGAGCCGTAATGAGTGTCGGATGAACATGCACCAATGCCGAGAAAATAGGCCTTGAACTACAGCAGCAGGCCCAATCTTGTCTTAATCCCGCCTTGGTTACAGAAGTCTACTGCAGTTTCATATGTGAGAAAGCATAGTGACGTTCATTCTAANCTAGGGGTCTCCAAACTTCTTTGTTCGAGGGTCAGACGTCTTACGTAATCCGATTGTTTTGGGAAANGTTGCATTCTACCAAATCAACACATTTTTCCTTAATGTGTTATTTTTTCATCGTTGAAAAAATGGCTTCGCNGGCCGTAGTTTGGACACACCTGTTCTAAACCATGGTTGTGTAAACTACGGGCTTAGTAACGAACTTATATTGACAACCCAGATANAGGAGGCATGCGCTGCAGACGTTACCCTCGTATTTCTGCACATTGCTGACCAACATGCGAGGTTGCCGCGTGCACAAGCTGATAAAACCAAGTGCGCCATCTTCCGGCACATTCACGGCAAATTATCCGTTGATAAATCCATTTTTACAAAGTTGTCGACAGCAACCGTTCCATTGACCAACCAACCCAGTACTAAGCTTTCGAAGGTATGTGTCAGTCAGGTTCGCAGACATGCAGTTGCCCCCTCCCGAAATTTTTTAAATAATGTTTAGTTGTTGGGTCGAAACAGGCCACAACCATTTTGCCCCACCCCGAAAATAGTGCAACAAGTTTCAATCAATTTGGTCCCCGAAAGTATCAGCTGGTTGCGGCCCTGATGTCAATGCTTTAGATACCAAGACAAGGGTTTACCCAGAGCTAACCTGATAAACGTACAAATCCAAACATTGACAGTACATGTATATATAACATACCATCAGCAGCGTGTTTGCAAGTCCGTGAAATCAGGTTTTTCAGATCATTTTTGAAATAACTCGCGTTTGATGCTGCGACTTTGCACAACTGCAACAGATACGTACGTTCTTACGCTAAAACAAGCGTATCGTAGTGAACTTTCTTTTTATCATGTTCCTGGGTATGCTTACCCAGAACTGAGAACCTCTTGCCACTTAACACGGGAGGTTTCGAAATCCCAGCGATGGGTCTTTGTGAAGTAGGACGCCCAACCAGCAAGTGGATTTCAGGTGGTGATTTTAACTATTTTCTTCGTCCCAGGGTTCAACGAAGGTCATTTGATTTCAGTAACCCATTTTTACTTTCTGTTATATTGGGAAAAAATGGGGTTCGACAAGAGCTTGGAAAACTACGGAAGGGTTCGGCGTGTTTGTAAAGTTTAGGAACCACTACACTGGGGCGAGGCGGCTGGCTAGAGCGTAGCCTTCAGGGGCACTTTTTTCTTGGCTTCCATGTCCCGAATACTGGAAAAAAAGTCTTGCATTGTATTTTGTCGAAGCGGTTAAGTTGTAGTTGCCTACGTGAAATACTACTACAACTTCTAGTGAAGTTTACTGTGTGTGAAGCGTATCTGAGGGCGTAAATATCGAAGCTCGACTACGGCGCAGAACTGTCTCGGACCGGCCCTGCTTCGTTCCAAAATTTGCAAAGAGTATCTCATGCCAACATCGCCAATGAAAAAAGCAGAAATGCGAACAGATGATGTGCAAACGCCCACTTCATGTAAAAGTTCCATGCGATCACTGGGAACTTCATTCACAAGCGTTGACGTACATGCGGTGAAGTCTCCGTCATCGTGGATGGCACTTGGGTTTAATTGTGAAAAGCGGAGTACATCGAACTATAGATTGTAACTCGACGAAGGTAAATACCTGCCAAAGCTTGGGTGCTGCGTTGAACGTCCCACATACTCAGCAAGCGAGCACTTAAGTTTGCGAAGCATGTACGTCATTTAACTTACTGAAAAATGAACAATGCGTAACTATCAAAGACGGCCTGACGTAGCATTATGTAAGGCAAGTAAGTTCAACTAAACAGATACTCCATAAAAAGACTACCAGCAACTAAGCACTCTCACAAGATAGTGGATCTTTTTCCTCCAAAATGCTTCATAATTTAACTTGAGACCAGCGATGAGACATCACAATGTAAACAATGATGGTGGATTTCCTGCTTGCGCTCCCAGTGCGTGACCTAACGCGCACGTCAGTGAATTATACGTAATGACAAACCTTTTGCAAGGAAGGGCGGCTTTCCTAGCAATCGATATCGAGGCGTTATATGAGCCGAGTGTTGAGGGGAAAAAAGTTAACTGCATGTAAAGCAAACTATGACTTGACACCAAGAGGGATACAAAGAGGTCAGAAGTAAAAGCGCCAAGGGTCAACGTTCCGATACCCCCCTGGATGAATCGCTAACGGCTAAAGTAAAATAACGTGGATCATGAATAATGATCGGATTTAAAATAAAGCAGTTTTTTCATGGTAACACATGGAACGTTTCATCATTGGTATTACCCAGTACTGAGTAGTGCATTTCAAGCAAAAGCCATCAACCCTAGTGCTTCCATTCACAGTTGCTGTGATTCTGTTAATACGATTCTTCAGAATTTTATTTGCTACTTCTGCTATTGCTCGGTGCTTTGGACACTTTAAATGGGCGTTGAAAAAATCAGAGCAATTACTCCCCATTTTCTCAATTATTGTACACTTATCCGCTCGACGATCTGGTCCAGGGTTGGGGAGCCTGCGGCCCGCGTGAACATTTGATATGGTTCGCATCAGAATTGTTGCTACTCAATTTAGAGCACAAGACTGCGTAAAAAACAAGCTCCATGATAAGCAGTTACTTAGACAGTAAGCCGGAAGCCTCTATCCCTTAAGAAAGCATGTCATAAGAAGCCTCTGTCCCTCATAGTAAGATAAACGTTAGAATTTCAGGATAAAATTAATTATTGTTATATGCGGCCCGGCAGCGATAATCCACAATTTATGCGGCCCGTGATAGGAAATATGTCCCCAACCCTGGTCTATTTCCTACCATGAAGCATCAGTGATTATGGTCGCTTGCGGCGGTGGGTTGTCTTGCCGGAAACAAGAACCGCAAGAAACATTAGAGTGGCAGAAGTAACTTTTCTTTCAGGGTTGCAGCTTCTCTAATGTGCCGCAATAATTTCGCTGGAGTTGCCGAACAGACGATGCTAGCTTGACCACTGCGCTAGACATCACTGTCATCGAACACTTTATTTTTTGTGTGACCCGACGAGTGGACTTGCGGATCAAATGTTTATCACAGCTCAATAAATTTGATCCAGAAATGCAGAGGTTGTGGGTTCAAATCTTGGCAGAGCACGAAACTAACTTCTCTCAAAACACGAAAATTGCACGGCCTTAATGCGAGAAGTGCCCTTTACAGTAACCGTTGAAAAAAACGAACACCCGCTTAAAACCAGTAGTTATCTATTTTCCATACCTCTCTTCGAATCGCAGGTCGCTAACAGCTCTAAAAGCTTTTCTGAATCGGTCTGGCTTTTAGTTACGTGAACATAAAGCAACCTGAGAGGAATCACCGTATTCGAGCTCCGTGGTTTGCAGGTTGGCCGCCAACTGCGACATCTTTTCTTCACTCGACACTTTCAGTTCGTTGTATTGCGTAGCGCTGCTCTGCACAACTTTATCCAACTTCTGCCTGACTTTGGCGAGCTGCGGACAAAAGTAGAAGTGAGCGCTGAACAAACCATTTGTTTCAGAGTTTGCTGCTGCGAGAGAGGGAGGGGGCACTCGAGCCAAGTTTAATGCTGGACGAAGCCAAAGACACATCTGCGCCTCAATGAACCAAAGCGCTCGCTTCACCAACCTGCGAAACGTTGTATTGAGCTTAGGCGAAAGTGGTCTTGTTTGTGGGATGTAGTAGGAGACTTTTTGTAGGTCTCGTTAATACAAGTTCAAAAACCTTAGTGTACAAGCACGGCTGGCAAACAGAAACTATTTTGAATATGAACGATCAAACAAGAGCACAGTGGGTAAGCGGCAGAGATGAGCATTGGACTGGACTTGGATCCGGACTATATAACGATTTTTTTGGGGATTTGGATTGGGTCCGGACTGTGAACCGTTTCAAAAATTTATGATTAGGCCCTAGTTTGGACTGAGTTAATAGAAAAGACTTGCGGCGTTTCTGTTGTGCAAAACCTGTTTTTTGTTAATCATTTGGATTTGGACTCTACAGTTTAAAACTTCTTTGGCCATGTTTGCACTTGGACTGAGTTTTAAAAATTCCGAACTGGATCTGGATCGTAAAATAGGACAGTCCGCTCATCTCTGGTGAGCGATATAAGAACAGAGTGAGTGCGAGAAAAAAAAACATCAGTATTACTGGTTTCGAAGTGCAGAGCAAACGCTGGTGACGAAAAAAAAATGAGATCGCGACATTAGCACAGCGGGGCAAAGTCCGTCTGTCAATCAATCGGCTGATCGTCCACTGTCGCTAGTGATGTTCCGTAACGATTCTTGGGCAAGAGGACCCACCTCGAACGCTCCGGCAAGAGGACAATTCGCAATAATTGCGAAAACAGACCTCTGCCAGGTCATCTACTGTTCGCATACTTACAGCCAGGGTTTCTTTAAGGCTTGGCCTCGGTGACCATAAAGACGTTTTGAGAGACCGCGACTATTTCATCTGAAGACCGAGGTGGTCATAAAGCGAGTTTCTACTGTATGTTGAGAAACCGTTAGAAAAACACTGAGAGACCGTTTCGGTCTCTCAATACACATTAAAAAGCATTGCTTGCAGCAGATCGCCAACCAACGGGTTTGCGAGATGTAACCTCTTAACGTGATGATAATTCACGGATCAACAACATTTTGGTTGAGGTACAATACTATATGCCCAAGATGATGCCAGTCTGCTGATTCCGAATCTAAAGTTAGAATTTACTCCTTCACGTCGGACTTTTAAGATTCTACAACACTTCCGGGTAACCTACTGCGTGAATTCAATACGCTGATACATTTTATGACATCACAATCGCGTAATTGTTACCTATGTATGTCGAGCAAACGTATGTTTCAGCTCGTGCTCTTGAACAAGAACGTTTTTCTTTTCTTCCTTTGATACCGAATTTCACTGAACTGAAGAATTTGGGGATGAGTGTCCGCGGGAGAAGCGTAAGGTTCTCAGGCGCCCGCTCGTAAAACGATCGGAAACACTGACATTTAGCAAGGCGAGTCAACTAAAAGTTTAACGCACATCCACTTATTTACAAAAAGTGTACGTGTTTCTCGATTTTCGCTTTCGAATGAAAGCCAAAATAACTTCACTTCGAATCAGGTCCGTAACCGGGGTGAGAGGGAATTTCCCTGGAAAAATGTGTTGGACATAGGTTACAACTATTGGACATAGTTCAAAAAATGCTGCTCCCCCTGAGAAAACTATTCGCCCACTGGTGTCCCAAGCTGGTTACATGCCTGCTTCGAATACAGCTAAATCAGCAACGCCTTGTTCCAACCGGTCCTTTGGCTCGTCACCTCGTCAAGCTTGTCGTTCAGCTGTTGTGTGGTGGCGATGTTGATCTCCTGCAACTTGAGCGCATGCTCCTCGGCGACGTCGACGCGACGTTGCAGCTCGGTAGCCTGCTGCTCGTACCTTGCCCGTTCCTGCAATGGCAGTTCGAACAAAAACCTCAGTATCGTGCCTCGAGCATGAAAGCGAGAGAGCTGAGCTTTTTTTTCGAACGAACAAGGTTTATAAAGCAATGGTGACAGCTGATGTTGTCTGTTTGGTGGAGATGAGCGATGGTGCTGCCGCAAACCATCTTTCACGCACAGCTCACCTGCTGCGTTCGCATGAGTTCCTCCTCCACTTTACTTCTCGCATCGCGCAGTTCTTGCTCAGCTGTGGAATAACCTGCAAGCAATGCCCCATTTCGTACGTGACAATTACCATTATGAGTGAACAATGGAGATACACATCGGTTGCCAGTCTAAATCAAATGATGCAGTCCAACGTTCGGTTGAGATACGCATATTCAGGGTTCCTGCACAATTTTGAATATATATTTCCAGACTTAACTTTACCAATAATCAATAACACAGGCTACGAACAATTCACACGTTGAAAGTAAAATTATCAATCTTATCAAAAGTATCAGAACAAAATATTATCAGAATGTATGTCAACAGATCAAGTCTGGAAAAGTATTTCCTGTTTCCATGCCAGCAGACCAAAAACTTTTTTACAGAATTTTCCAGGCTGGAAAATGACCAACTTTTTTCATACTTTTCCAGACTCCGTAGGAACCCTGCATTAGTCTCATACAGAATTTTACCCAGGTGGTTTGTCTTTATATTTTTACGCTGCCCCATGGCGATTGCAGCAGAGCATAGTCTTCACGAGTAAATGACCTTTCTTTATCTTTGACACTGAAACATCTTGACATAATNTTACTTCCGTCGGTAAAACAAACGTATTGCTTGTTTGANCCTTCCAGNGACCACCAACACGCGAACGTTTAGTGGTNGCGCTGTTAGTTGCATACCTTTGAGAGCTGATTTTATTTCTCCTTTAACCTCCGACTGCATCTTCGCCAAATCTTTCTCGGCCTGCAGAAGCTGCGACCGGGAATCTTCCAGCTGCAAGGCCAGGCCGGATTTCTCCCTCCCGCATTTTTCCAACATCTGTTCGTAGTGGGCGCACGACGCCATTAGCTCGCCGATCTACAAGAACAAAACTCAGTCAAGCGTGTTGCAAAATTTTTTTTACTCCAGTGATCCGACTTATCTTTGTTTCAGATCGGCACTGGTTGTTTGCTCACAAAGACCGTTCTTTTTTCGCTGGACCGCTTTCCGTCTCTTAGCGCTCAATACTTCACTAGGTGCAAGGTACAGACTTGAAGTTTAGGTGAAAAAGAAAGGGTTCTCGTTCACGGTGAGAGCCAAACGCAACAGCACTTCGCTACGACTGAAATTTGACTGAACCAAGACACTAAGCCAACATGACAACTGTTTTTTGAAAACAAACAAGTACATTTCATCGCAAATTCACGCAGAAGATTGAATATGATACGGACATTTAAGCCTGTTACCTAACTATTGCTACTAATCAATATTACTTTACTGTGCATTGAGTGCGGGAGGCTGAGGTGCAAAGTGAGTAAAGCCAGAATTTTATTATATTATTTCTCTTCAAGCGAATCCGTAGAGCGTCCGCAAAGCGCAAGCAGCACGTCTATATTGTTGGGGCATGTGACGGTAGCAACTCTGCTTTGGACTGATAAGTACAGCATTGCGCAAAACTAAGTGCCGCATTAAAAAGCGCATTNTTTTCGATAACCTTTCGNGACATCGCTTCAGCACTGATATGTGCGGAAATTGATCGTCTTCACGTTCTCTACGCAGTCAAAAAGAGCAAAAGGGGGCAGGGATCGTAGCCGCCTGTCTCATGACGTCAGTGCCGGGTCAGACGTAACTGACTAGCTGTCCAATGGTAAACNGACACGCGGCAGTTTAAAACATTCACTGCGCCAGCACAAAATAACCGCAAATTTGCAAGAAAACAATACTCAAGCTCGAGAATTCGGCATTATTCGAGCAGAGTATAGAGTTGCTCTTACACAACCCCGGCAAGTCGAGATGGAGGCAAGCAAAAAAATCAACAGATTTACTTCGACGCGTGGGTTGCTGCTGAGTTGAAGTGCTTGCGTGCACAGGTCGTCGCACGCCTGATCACTATGCTCAGATCTCAACGCTGCTACAGCGCAGCCAAGAAGACTGCTGCGACACTGGTTGGTTGGAAACTGTGCCCTACCACGATGATACACAAACGAATGCACTCAACGCAAATCCAACCGATCTTTTTGCATCTTTCAAGGGTCCTCAGTCGAGTTTATCTTCCCGCGGAAAGAAATGCGGCTCTCCTGAACAGCGGCGCGGTGTTCACAAGACTAAGTCCTGTGAGAGGGAAGTCCTGTCGGGACACTGCGACAGACCCACGGAACCATGGAAGTCCATTAAAATTTAGTGGTTAGACCAGTTGCTAAACAGTGGCAAACTGGGCTGCTTATTTGAAGATACAAAACTTAAAGCACCTGCAGGTGATACTTCAAAAACGGCAGAGTACTGAAGGTTTTAGGGCTTGGAAGGGTTGAGGAAAAATGGTTGACTTTTTCTGATCTTTAACCTTTCTACTTCATGGTTTTAAAAAATTTCCTCAAGTTTTAGATCACAGAGATATATTTTGCACGAAGGAACCTCAAACTGGTCTTGTTCCGGCTGAAAAAAAACTGACCTTGGATGCGGGGCGCGTAACGGATAATAAAGAGCTTATCCCCGAGGTATCAAAAGGTGTTGGCGGAGCAAGAAGAAATGCTGTCAGGTTGTGTTGCATTCAAAACTGTACCAGAACAGCTATCATTAGCACCTGCTATAACATGACAACGTCGACTAGCCAAGCAATTGCCCGCACCTTAGTCTGCATTTCCTCCAGGTCTTTCGCACACAGCGCCCTCTGCTGTGCAGCCACGTCCAGGATTCGCTTCTGTCCTTCAACGATCTCCTCGTCGAGTTTTTGGCGAGCAATCTTCAAATCACCTTTCAACTGTTCTTTCTCGACCTGCAACAGGCGGATGTTCCATCAGCACTTGTCATTGAGTAACGTCGTTCAAAAGCGTAGGCGATCGTGCAAAAAATCCGAACCAAAATCTGAGTCTTTTGCAGCTGCATATCTTCCAAAGTCTTTAAGCTTTTTTGCATATCTTGCCGCAGAGCAGATTCCTGTTTCCGGTGTTCCCCGACGCCCGATCGCAGAGATGTAACTGTTTTGAGAAGATCATCCCTTTCGCTAAAGCAAAGATAAAGATTTTAAGAAACGTTGCGATTAAAAAAAGCTGTTTTTTTATTTCATGATGGGTTAGTGAGAAAATAATCCAAGCAAAGTTGCTCAGAAAAGATTATGCGGTCCTAATACTTTTTGCTTTCAAAACCTCAAATAAAAATAAACAACAGAACTGACTCAAACTATACACGCAGAAATTACACGCACCAGTTCAAACACCAGCTTTACTTGCTTACCGAGTTAATCTTTCAATCAGTGGAGCATTAACACCATAGTTTGGGGTGCTCGAAGCAAGCTGGCTTTCCAAGTTGCCAGGTTGATCAACTGCCTTCTGTATAAAATTAAAATACTGTATGAGAAACACTGCAGGACTGGGATGAAACAAAAAAACTTCAGTGTTGCACTTATTGTTTGCAACAGTCCTTTTTGGTTGAAATGCCAACTTTTGACAGGATTGGATTCAGGTACACAGCAAAAAGTTTTCATTTAGTTTTCAACGAAAGTACAACTGCATTGTTGTGTGCAACAGCTACAATTTTATAGATGTCAAACAATGAACTTTTTAGTTGTTATTATGTCTATTTCCAAATAAAGTAATCAAACATTATACATACGTTGTAAGCACAAAAATATCAACCTTGATTTTGACGCTATGTATTGAAAGGAATCCCTTTCACAGCCAAGAATCAGACACTATGATGATTTTATCACCTTTATTTGAAGTTTCAAAGTTTCATTCTCTTCAAGTGCATCCTTCAAGCTCTTCTCTGTGGTGTTGACTTGTGCTTCAAGCCCCATGAGCTTTGCAGAATACAAAGCTTTCACAGAATCCTGACAAACAAAATTTTCAATGATGCCAGGAGTAGTTGCTATCCCTGGCCTAGGTTAAAAACTTACCAGCTCTTGTTTCCAAAGCAAATATTTCTCTCCCTGACGACTTGCTGCATCTCTAGACAGATAAATAACCATAAAGGACAACATTAACAATCATCTTTCCAAGCTTTTTTTTAAATTGAAAGTTGTTTTCAAAGTGTTTATCAAAACGTGTAAAAATTGTTCCATCTGATGAATAAATTAAATGAGGTCACTGGATAAGACAAATAGGAAGTCAGCAAAAATCATAAAAGACAGAAGCTGCAAGGGAAACATTTCGATTACAGAAGATTCATGTGATCTACATTAAACGCACAAAAAAGTCGATGCAGTATTTCGACCTTTCGCGTTCATTATAAATTGATCCATAAAAAATTGTTTCTTTTAAGATAACAAAATGTAAAATTTGTGATTTTGTCAGCATAAGTTCACAGCAGCACATTTCTATTATATCCTTGCGAAAATGGAATTTGCATTTTTAAGACAAATTGATCTGTTTTGAATGAAAAAAATGCATAAAATTTTGTATCAACATATCTACTACAGGGTTCCCACACATTTCAAAAAATCATTTTCCATACTTTTTCAATGCTAAATTAAAGAAGTTCAATACCATTACTTCTCTTCATTTTTCAAAATTCTTAATCATGAAACTCAATTTTGCACATTGCATTACACTGCATAAATAATGAAGTGCTTTCCCTTCAGTAAATTCTGCTCAGATACTGGAGATTTCTTTTCCATTTAGAATTTCCATACTTTTTCAATACCAAATGTAGATTTTGGCCAAATTAACACTTTTTTAAGGTATTGAAAACCAAATTTGAAATTCAATACTTTTAATACCGCATGGGAACCCTGATACTATTGTAGCTTTCAATTTTGTTGCAATTTCTGCTGTTTACTTATTGACTTAGTCATCACCTCTACTGCTAAATTAACCTTATCAAATCATTGCTCATCTTCATTAATTGTGTAGGACAATGGGTATTACGAATTTGATTGCCCTGGGTCATAAAACAGTATAACTACACTAAGGCCAGCAGTCTGCACTAAAAATAAATGAAATTGTGCAGTTAGATTACTGTCAGCCAGCATGATACACACTACTGCTAAATGAACCTCTTAAATCTATTAAAATACAGAATTCTTGCAAATGAAAGGTCATCCCATGCAAAATGACCAGCCTTACTTATCATTTGCAACTACAGGTGGAGGACCAAGTGAGCTGGAAGCATCATTTTTTTCTATTCCCATTAAGTTCTGATTGGTTTTGTCAATCAGTGCACTTGACTGATCCAAAGTTTGTGAAACCAAATAACTTTGAAGTTCATCATGTACAACTTGGTTTTCATCAATAACTTCGGCAAGTTGTTTCTTCAGTGACTGCACTTCCCTCTGGACCAAACAAATGGTATTTTCAAATACAGCTAACTATAGAAATGAAACTGGAATTAATAAATTATCAGAAAATTGACACCAGCCACAATTTCCAATATATACTTGAGAAAACAGGAATTAATATGGAAATGATGAGAATCATGGACTGTTTACGAAAAGGCTGCAATCAGAACAAGCACTTAGTACCACTTTACTTTAAATGTGTGATTCTCAACCTGGAATTTCTAGTAGTCCACAGAGAATTCCATAATCAATAACACATTGAGAGCCAGCCTACAGTATATTCGTACTTGGATTTCAGCCTAAAAAACAGCAGTTTTCGGTTGCCTTACCAACGCCCTAGCTCCTCCACCGATTGCGCT
>JGI24159J19872_10005556_pt1 | contig 16324 bp, 9 predicted proteins | sample Ectturendosymbi4_FD_19872 | JGI IMG/M metagenome (IMG submission 19872) | reverse complement strand
AAACTGGACATTAACAAAGCTAATTTAACTGCTGAGGGGCATCGACTCGACAACCTTCCGGTTCCTTCAATGCCCTGGCGTCCTTGCACTGATTTGTCTTTTTTTCTAGCTGAATATTAATTATCGCCAAATAAAATCAACTAGTAAAGGTTCAAAAACAGATCCATGAGGTATGCTGCATGTTACAGAATTAAAAAAAGATTCAGTACATTGAACCGTATTTGGATTAAGTAGCAAGACGTTTTGGGGATTTACCTCTTAATCCAGTGTAAAACAATTTATTAAGTAATATATTATGATCAACACAATTGAAAGCTTTGCTCAAGTCTAAAACAGAGTATCATATATGTTACTAGTTTGTTATCTTTATTAAAAATGATGTCATCATAGATAGCAACAATTGCTAAATCAGAATGGTTGGTACAGAAGCCATATTGCTGTAGGCACCATATACAGAGTTTACAGTATTTAAGAATGACAACATTATCAAGCAAAGTGGTTCTTTTTGTAAGTTGGAGTATCTTAAAATCTCTAAGAACTATTTTTGATGAGGTTGTTTTTTCCATAAAATAATATCATTGCAACATTGCCAGTGTTGCAAGGTTGAATTGCTTTCTTCTGTTCCATTCTGACCTATTTAGTGATGCTAAATCCTTGATAAGCTTGAAACCTGCATAAGCTACACAAATATTAACATTTTAATGTTGGTGGCACACTTAACTGCATTGGAAGTTTTCAAAAGTAACATTCCAAAGACCTGCCTTGCAGTTTCTTAAATATCGTCCAGATTTATTCAACAACCTCATTTGTGAAATAAAGACATGACAGCCACACTTGTTTAATAAATCCAGCAGAATCACTGCAAAAAGCATTTACTAGCTTTGGCTGTTGCTGATATAACCAGGTACACATGCTTAATTGGAGCTCTATTGCTTGGTTGATTAATGTCAACTTTAAATAGGTCAGTTTACAGTACAACTGCGACATGAATAAAATCATATAGTATTTTTTTCAAAAGCCTCAACACTTATAATGATTGGTGAAGCAATCAAGCATCTGCAAGCATTGTCTGTCTGCTTGAAATGGTTCCATGACTATTAACACCAATTCATTTGAGACCACGACATTTGATACCTATTAATTTGAGACCATGACATTTGATACCTATTAATTTGAGACCATGATCATTTGATACCTATTAATTTGAGACCACGAGATTTGATACCTATCAATTTGAGACCATGATCATTTGAGACCACTTTCTTTTAAGACTTGTTCATTTGAGACCACATCAATTTGAGACTTTGTCATTTGGGACCATGTTCAGTAAAGACCACATTCATTTGAGATTGCATCCATTTTATGCTAAATTAAAGTGAAGCTGTTTTGATTTACTGTGAATCACATTTTTATGATCTACCTTCCACTTCTTTGCCGGAGATCTGAAGTTACACCCTTCCATGTCTGTGGTGACACTTGCACTTCAGCACACCACAGAAGTCAGAAAACTCTTCATACCTCGGGCTTTGGAGCACAGCACATCTGAAATGTCATTTTGTTGGACCAAGTCAAAGATTCATGTTTTGTGTTTCTGCCTGTTTCCTTCATCGCTACAATAGTTTCAGTTTTTAACTGAGAAATGAAAGACAAGAAAAGAAGAAAATGTCTTTTTGTGTTGGTTGAAATGATCACAGGAGAAAACGAGTCTCACATGAATGTGGTCTCCAATGAACAGGTCTCAACTCAACAAGTCTCAAATAAATGTGGTCTCAACTGAACGTCGTCGCCAACCAACAGCTCCCAAATGAAAGTGGTCTCAAGTGAACAAATCTCACATGAATGTGGTCTCATATGAACGAGTCTCAACTCAACAAGTCTCGAATGAATGAGTTGCAAACCAACAGGTCTCAAATGAACGTGGTCTCAAATAAGGTGGTCTCAATTGTCCACATGCTGCTTTAAACATATTGTTGAAGGAATTCATCTTTTTATTTAAGAAATGTGGATGTAGCATGAGATTGGACCTACATGAAAAGTGTAGAAATAGTCTCAAAACACATTTGCAAAGAAACCTAAAAATTTTTCATTTTGAAATTTTCTGAAAATCCCCAAATCTCATCTGATAAAATCCCTAAAAAGATTTTAGACTATTTTTACACATTTTAAAAGTAAGACCACTGGTAGTGAGTTAGTGAAGCACAGTTGGTGAGAAAAGGTAAGAATGGCATGCATCTAAGCTGATTTTTTTGCTGTTTGTGTTTTAATTTTTAAAGGAAAATTTTGCAGTGCCATTTAATTTGTAAACTAAAATTTAACCTGAAGTTGGACTATGTCACTAAACACCTATTACTCAACCACTCAGCATTTTTTCACATAGTGGTCACATCAGCACCTTTGCCACAACTTAAATGATGTTTCAACAAGTGTGGATATGTTTTGGTAATCTTCTTATGTTTTTGATTAAAATGGCCTTCTTTAAAGTGCCCCATCAACTTAGCACTTGTTACACTTGTTTGTTTTTGCCTTAGCAAGAGTGTGAACAAAAAATTGCTATCCAAATTATTTGGTTTTACCGAATTGTACCACTTTGCATTGCTGCCTAGACTTAGTCTTATGTTAAACACTTCTAGAATCTTCGCTCGTCATGCTCTGTTAATCACATCGTTCTCACTTGACACAAGGAACTGCTAGCTCCAGCATATCCCTTGTTAATCAGCAGTGCAAAATAGCCGTTGCTATCCGTAGGTTACAGTGCAGCAGCAAGTCTAGTTGAAGAGTTCTAGGAAGAGAACTCGTAAATGGCTAAATTATTCTAGTCATGTGAATTGTTATTAGCAACAGTACGTGTTTTTTCTACAATTGTTTCAATGTCAACATTGCTAGTAACTTTTATACTGGCTGCATAGGACTGAAGGGTGAAGATGTGTTGAAATACATGAAACTAGTTTTCCCTGCGCAAATAAATTGTGATATGATTAGCTTGTGTTCGTCACTGCTATGACTTTTTGCTGAATGATACATACATGCTTGAGTCATTGCAATAAGATGAAAGTAGAACCAAGCAGGAGATTCCTCAAGCAGCTTGCTGCAAAGCTAGAGCTCGTCTTTAGTTGAGAGGTTGTTATTTCAAGTTACACTTTTCCTCTTGTTGTTGTCATTCCAGCATCAATAAACTTCATTTTTATACATTAATTTTGTGCAGCAGTCACATGCTAGATTCCATGATTAAGGTGGGGCTACCAAGTTAACGTGAATCATTAAGTTCAAAGATCAATTCCACAGTTGGTTATTTTCAGAGCAACTAAGCCTACATTTTTTTTACTGCCAAATTGACAAAATGTCTGCTGCAAAAATAAAAATGAAATGTAAAGCTTTTTATCAGGAAAACGTTTTCAAGGATTAAGGTGTTGTGTTTCTTGTCATTAGAATATTTTTTATGTTTAGATATGCGGAATAATCCTGTGAAAGCAGTGTACAGCCCATCAAGAAATTCTCTGGCAAGCTCAATGGGTTCTAAAGCTGACTTTTTACATGAACTTCAAAGTCAGAAAAGTTTGAGAAAAAGTGTGAAATCTGCAACGCCAACATACAAGCCTCAAGAAGATATGTATGATGAAATTATTCAACTTAAAAAGGTGTGGCGTCATTGCAATTGCATCTCCTGGTAAATTTGGTGAGATCTAATGAAGTGCTTTTTGTTTGATTGCACAAGTCTCACTGACAAAGTTGTGTAAAAATTTTAAAGAAAGTAAAACTAAAAATCCTTGAAAAGTCATATAGAAAGCAGCTGCACAAAATTAATGACCTAATGAACTCATGATGTCTATCATTGTGATTTAAATTAGTTGTTGTCAGTGTCTATTTTGCCTCATGAGGCAAAAACGCTGGAACTATTTAGCCTTTAGCTGAATATAAGTGGTTGAAATGGTCACATTACAATTTTGGAACCCATGGCCTATGTGGTTGACTGTGAGGTTTGCAGTAATCGAGTCTGATGTACGAGTGTTGTCATGGTTTCAGTCCTGGTAAGCTGTTAGCAGCTTCCTGTTTGCATTGTGTGAACTGTAGGCTACACCCTAACTCTAACCATAAATGTTAAATCTCAAACCTTTTCTTGTTGTCTCTCTGCATATCGTACTTGTCATGTGATCACTTCAACTAATCATGTTCGACTAAAGGCAAAATAACCCCAGCACAGCTTTTGCCTCATGAGGCAAAATAGACACTACCTTAGTTGTTGCTTTTTGCATATTTGTTTCTTTTGTTAAAGCTGTTTTTGTAGTTTATCACAACTTGAGGCCCAATTTTATATTTGTGATATAGTTCAATAATTGGAATGACATTTAACAAGCAGAGCAGCATCAGTTGTCCACAGAGGTTTTGATATTATAAAACTCTCAGTTTTCATGCTGTTCAACGGTTTTTATGCCAACCTAAAAATATTAATTCTACATCCATGGGAAAGCACCCCAGAGATTGACCAAGAACCAGTTGGAGTGACTAAATCTCTGACCTTGCTTGGTCCTGTCTTATTGTGGAGCCAGCAGAACTATTTGAGGTTGCAGTTGATCGTGACGTGTTTGGAGTCCTAGGGCTTAAGCCCCCGTGAACTTCCCTATGAGGAAAAGCAGGCATGAAAATGAATGATTTAATACAGTTTTTAATCCCAGTACAAAATGTGTTGAAGCTTATAACACTATGCAAAATCATTCAAGCTTGTATTTGTAACTGATCGTAGCAGCAGGCTATTAACATGTCAAGAGTTTTCTTACAAAATTTCTCATCAGCTTAACATTAGGATGTTGTTCATGTTGATACCAATTCCTTATCAGTTCTGTGATAGCACAACATTTTCTCAATGTGTGAATCTTATCAAGGCTTCATTAATAGCAATTGTAAACAAAGTAATAAGAATATATAAGTTTTGGGTCACCAATACATGTCACAAAATGTCATTTTGTAAAGAAATGAATGCCAAAAATGTTTTGATTGATAACAATTCTGCATGATCAGAGGCATCAGTGTTACTGTAAGGCATTTTTAACCTTATGCCCCTGGGTTTGGTTGTAAGTCCTATGTGTAATATATATATATAACATGCCAATAATAGCTAAGTCAGAGCAGTGACCCACACCAGGAAATCAATCACAATTTATCTGCGCAAGGAAACTAGTTTCGTGAGTTTCACATCTTCAGCTCAGTGCAAGCCAGTTAAACAGTTACTAGGAAATGTTGACAGTGAAACAAAATGGAAAACTACATACTGTTGCCATGGACAATTCGCAAGAATAAATTTATTAAGCCAAATAAGAACACCTCCACTAGACCGGCTACAAAACTAATAACTCCAAATCTATTTGAATAAGGACTGAAGATGTGAAACTCACGAAACTAGTTTCCTTGTGCAAATAAATTGCGATTGATTCTCTTGGTGTGGGTCACTGCTGTGACTTCACTATTATTGCTGAATGATGAGTACAAGTTTGAATTGTCGCAAAAGGATGGAAGACCAGGCAGGAGATTCCTCAACAAGCTTGCTGCAAAGCTAAAGCTTGTAAATGACATATATTCTAAGCATCCTTAATGACTGTGGTTTATGTTTGAGTTTGTGACTGTAGATAAGATTATGTTTGAGTTTATAAAATAGGAACTGCGTCCAAAGCAGCGGTTTTCAAACTGGGGGTCGCAACCTTGAGGGGGGTCCTGAACCATTTCTGGCGGGGTCGCGAGAAGATATTTTTTGTACACAGCTGTATTACATTTGCTTTATTCGAGTTTTAGATGGGGTTCGTTGGGCTGTAGTGGATTGCTATAATGGGTCAAGGTACAAAAAAGGTTGAAAACCACTGATCTAAAGTCTCACCACAAACTTCATTTTTAGCAGTAACTTATTTAACTTAACTCCCATATTTAGTGGACTAATTAACTCTCATATTTAGCGGACTACAAATTTTTCAGGATTTGCGTTTTGATCTCATCTCCTTAGTTTTTCTCTGAACTGTAGTGAAGACAAAAATGATTATTTAGCAAACATGTTTGTGGTTTACAATTACATGAATTCTAACGAAGAAGGATTCTGTTGGATAAATTGTCATTAGGAACAAGCTGCTAACATGTATCTTGCCTCATGTGAATCCCGTAACAACCTTTTTTCAGAAGTCAAACCTATCTTTTACTCATCCATATTATTATGCAATACAGGGAAAATGGTAAGCTAACCAATTTTCATCAGATATAACCACGTTTATTAGCGTTTTTTGAATTGATTTCTGTCATAATTAAAGTTCAGCAAAATTCTTGCTTGTTGCAGTAATGCATTTATTATGCAGCTCAGTATTTGCATTGAAGCCATTTTTCGAAATGTTACGCTAAAATCAATAAAATGCGATTTGACTAACCATTCTCACATGCAAACGAACCATGACGTTTGTCCTAAGACTCCTGTTTGTTTTGAAATCAAACAGAACACCCGACGCACTGTTTCAAATCATGTTGCTGTTAAGAATAAAGACAATTGGGTCTTTGTGTTTGTAACTGTTTGTATGTTACGTTGCTGTAGAACATTGTGATGGACAAAGCTGAAATCGACGTCTTGAAAGCGAAGTTGCGAAGACTTGAAGAGGAAAACAAAAGAAAAGACAAATGCATTGATGAACTTACTGACTATGCAACAAGCGTAAGTTGCAATTTCACTTCTTTTAAAAAGCAGGTATATGCAAATTAAGTTACGTCATACTTACTTGCGAGCAGTATGTTGTTGCAATTTGTACGTGCTCGGTCGGAACTTCTTCAAACTTATACATGCAGAAAAAAAGTAGTTTCTGACGTTTGTTACCTCGTCGAATGTCAAACCTCCATAGGTTTTCAAAAACCTGTAACCAGCTGTGCGGTATAGCTCTCTTCTGCAAATTACAGTAAAACCACACTAGATTAAGTTGAGGGAATGAAGTACCCCTAGCCGTGTTAACCATATTTTCAAGGGAGGTTGAATCACAATCAGAAGTCGCAACTTTTGTTTTATTAGACTGAAAAAACTCTTGGTTGGCAGATTGTTTCAAAATAATTGTGAAACTTATTTGCAAGAGATCGATGCGCTCGCAACTACTTGAACGATATTTTACTATTCTGAGGTTGAATAAAACTTTCATAAGTTATTTGAAAGAAAGCTTGAATTTAATTCAACAAATTTTCTTTATGATATCCTTGACGTTCATCAAGCAGTATAATGCTGCAGTCGAAACATCATAAACATGTTTATAATGCTTCTTAAACAAAAACTGAACGAAGGATGGATGTAGGTACTCCTTGATTACTTTTTTAATCTTACTCTGATGTTTTTGTAAACGCGTTTACTGACAGTCTGCTGTATTGTTAATAAGATGTCTGTGAAAATGAATAGTTTGTGAGCAAACAGGGAGCGATGTGTTGCTGTGCAGCACTGGTACCTGCGATGTGTTGCTGTGCAGGGAGCGATGTGTTGCTGTGCAGCATTGATACCTGCTGAGTAGTTTTTTTTAAATTAATATAGTGGCAAAAAGATGTTTCTCTATATTGCATTTTGCGTTTGCAAGTTGTGGTGACAAGAAATTGGTATATTTGAAAATCGATAAATGTTCATTTCTTGATTCAGGAGAAGAGCCGCGTTGATGCAAAGTTAATCAGTCGAACGTTGAAGCAGCGTCAATCCAAGCTGGAACATGACATAGCGGAAAAAGACCTTGAACTTAAGTCAGCGAAAGATCGTATAAAAGATCTTCGTTCCAAGGCACGCAAAGCTAAACTGGCCTATGCTGAAGAGGTAAACACTCCCAGTTAAAATCGGTTGTTGTCGGTACTGGTGAAATGATTGAGTGAATTTTGAACCTTTTTCTGGTTAATGCAAAATCCATTCTGTGGTCTCTGCTCTTTACTGGAGCTTCAACATCAGAACGTCTTCGTTCCGATGTATGTTCTCGTTTCTGTTTAATATGTGAACCCAGTCCTTTGGGCAGTTTCATGAACTAACACAAGACCGTCACAACACTTATTGAAAGCCGCCTTTAGCTTAGTGATGTTACATGTGCTTGCCATGTTTGGACTGAAGAAATTTACCTGAATCTTCTTGCCAATAAAGTAATTATTCAAACACAAGATTGCTTTTCCAAACGGTTTCAACACTTCATGTTGCTCGAGCATCGCAGGTGCGTCAGGCGCACTTATTTGAAACCTGGAATTTTTTCCGCGAATTTACGTTTGTTTCGTTCACCGATTCCCAGCATGATGAGCTTGGATGTGTTGGAACTGTTTTCGCTTCTGTGCTGAGATGATAAACGTTTGTTTCTTGTTGAACTTCGCTCGTTTTATAGTTTGTTTCATGACTCAGGAAAATGAACTGTTTGTTTTGGATTCTGCGTCTACATTGAGAGTATATACTGGGGATTCCCCTTTGTTCTCTAAAATGAGTTTCAGAATTTTACCAGAGCGCGTTTTTGCAGTTTTGACAAATATGTTATACTTTGTATTAAATTACTTTGGTTAAGCATGGACAAACTAGGGTCTGCGGCCCACGTAAGGCCCGTTATGCTCTTTAATCCGCCCGCAGGATTTGTCCAAATTATTTGAAAAAACAGCAGTTTATTTTATAGATCGCATTCACATCAATATACAGCACACAAAGAATCCATCTGCATGTGTTCGCCATCTGTCAAATTACAGGATCCGATTCGGCCCTCGAGTCAGAAATCTTGCTTACTTCTGACTAGAGTTGTGATAAAGGAAACAGAAGTTCATATTTGAAAAATGCTGCTCTTTTTGCTACTCACGTTGTTATTTCGTAGCATTTGCCACCAGGTTTCAAATCAAACAGATAAATCAGCTCTTCTGGCGATTATTTTATCAGTAGCCGACGTGTCGCCCACCTATTCAAGCGGGCTTCCTCAGGAGATGGTGGAATAATATTTGATTCTGTAAACCACCGAAACCTCGTGTAGTTTTACTGCCTCGGTTGATACAGATAGTTGTAGGTATGAAAATCCTTTGTACATGCCTCACGCATTTCTCTGTTAATTTCAGGTTTCAGAACTGCAAGAAGCTCTCCGTTGCCATGGCGACGAAATCGGGTGAGAGTTTGCATCATTTGAAAAAAAACAAAACTTGTAATGTTAAAAATTGCGGAATATTTCCTGCGATGTCGACCGAACGCACGATTAAATTATTTTCAAAAATATCGGTTGTCGATTTTCTGGCCGTATCTTTCTATTTTCCTGAAATTTCAGGTGACAGCGCAACATGCTTGTTATTTAACAGTAGCATTGGTGCTAATACGCAGGGATTCATCTTTCAATGAAATTTAACCCTGTAACAAGTTTAAACAAAACTGAAGCAGAATTAGAAACGGTAACTTACTGAACGGGCAACCGCTTTACATTCCCGAATGTCTTAAGTAAGGCGTAGTAATGTCGCTCGCGCCAACACGAGTTTCCACACTGGCTGCAGTGGTCTAGAAGTTTGTATGAAGATATCGCATAAAACTTGAAAACCACACCGATGATTGTTCCATTCATGCGAAATAATAGTTCCATTCATGCGAAACAATAGTTCCATTCATGCAAAATCATAGTTGTTCCGGCTTCGAAAAAGTCCGATTCGCTTTCAGAGATCGGATTCCGACTTTTTTTACTCGTGTCTTTATTACCACGGTTATTACATGCTCCACTGCAATTTGGAATGCATAGAAAGGAATGTCACAGGAACAGTGGAAAGGAAGAAGCGGTGCAGGTTTAATTAATAGGGATATTTATCAGCAGCCAGACCGCAAGATTGACAGGTTGTGTACACAACCAGCATCATGATTGGGATACTTTTGCTCTTTGTCAGTTTATGTCGGTCGCGAGAGACGCCCAAAGCGAGTGTTACTGAAGTTTGGACTTGGCTTTTCATCAAATGGTTGTCTTAGTTCTTATCAACAGCTATCATCTGGAAAGTATTTCAAGCCCCCTACAACATTGTTCCACATCTCCTGTGCAGTAGTAACCCGATGCTAGATGTACTTCTTTGGAACAGTCAAGTTAAATTGATCGATTGCAAGTAACAGTCAAACCAGCGACAGACGCATCACACATCAGTGATTTCCTATTTGGACCATTCTCGTATATCTGATTCACTGAGTGCATTTGCAATCTCTTTTTATCACTGTTACCTGTAGTTGTAGTTGGTAAACCAACTTCTGTATTACTGCCTTCAGCTGTTGCAATGTCTTAATTTTTTTGCTAAGGACTTATTGCATTCATTTTGGCAATATCCGCATTTGAATAACTAGACATTGTTAGTTTAAAATCACGCTTGTTGTTACCATAGCAACGAAGGTTTTTGTTCAAAATATTCGTTTACTAGCAGGAGATCCACACAACCTTCGTGGTTTGATGATCTTTGCAAATATGAAGACGAAGGAGTGACGAAGTGATTACAGGCATGAGTTGCTGGTCATGAGCGTTGCTAGATGCAAGTTGAGTTGCTTTGTAACAGGATCTAAGGCTCGAGATGATGCGTCTGAAGCAGAGTTTCTGTATTGGGATAGAAAGAGAGTATGTAAGGCTAAGTTCGTTGTAAGTTATTTAAAGTCGAACTGATTTAGTGCTGTATTACTATCTCAGTTTCTATTATTTTTACATTAAGGACAAAAACTATCAAGTTCTTCGTTATTTGTAACCACTTAAACGTCTTACCCAACAAGATCGAACCAAATTTTAATTTAATCCAGGTCAGTATTCAATTAAAGCGTTTTTAATTTGTTTTTTGGTACAAGGGTTGTTGGAAATTTCGGGATTATTGTCAACAGCGGCAATTTTGTAAAATAAATTGATCTGCTGACATGTGCGTTCCACGGTAAGGTCACAAATTCTTGGTGTTTGCCAGAGCACTGCTTTTAACTAAAAAAAAGTAAAATTTGTAAAAATGTTTATCATGCAGTCCTGTCGTAGCTCTAAAGCAGAATCTTCAAACACGTGGACCGCAGTGTCAACAATGCGTGACACACATTCGGCGATTTCCTTTCGTGAAACTTCTGCTTGGTTACTTTCATTGTCGAGTTAATAAGCCTCACTCCATTCCTAATACAAGCTTAGTGCCGATTTAAGGCGCATCCAATGTGTATATTCGCGATAACACGCCCTGCCATTTTGTAGATTCGAAATCCCACAGCACGACAAAGCCTATCCTCACTGTCAGCAACGTGGTATTTTATAATGCCGATGTTTCCAGTGATTATAGGGTCGCGAGCCAGGAATGCTATTACTTTTGTCTGGTGGCTACTGTACTGGCAGACTATTGAATGTTGGAGATAAGCCTGACTGAGGCTTTAACTGCGCAAAAAACNTGGGCGTACAGATCACNAATGCCATAAATGGTGGCCATGTTGTGTTTGTGCTCCACGCACTCAAGTTACGTAATGTGCGCGATTCCAAATTCAGTGCCATTTTATCGTGTTTCGCTGACCATGGACAAGTGTGGCTTGAGGTTGGTGCCAAAGTGTTTACTTTTGCAAAACTCGGCTGCTCTGTTTGTGAACGTCACGCTTCAAAATAACTTTGATATTTACTGAACGCTCTGCTTCCAGCAGCCAACAAGCACTGAGCGACAGAAGGCTTGTTGCTGATGGGGGTTCGCGCAGCGAGAAGTCCTTCCGCGAGACGGTGCTGAAGCTGTCAGGGAGGAATTCACAGCTTGAAGACGAAATCCAAACTCTGAAAAGAGACCTGGATCAAGCGCTCGGTCGCGCAAAGCAAACATCGAAAGTAGAAAAAGATGGTGAGTCTCGCGTCAACCAAAAACTGGCGTCGTCGTCAATTGTTGCGAACAAACGAAAGTTTAGTCGAAAAAAACGTAGCCAAGGAAAGACTGAGTGTCATCCATACCTTTTGATCAAGTAAAAAAATAAAAACATGAAGCCGCACGAAATGATACAAACTTCTTCATAAGCCGCGGCTTACAATCGAATAAATACGGTATCCCACTTCACTGATAAATCACAAATAATGTCAAGGTGTGCTTAATACTCTTCGCGTGCTTTTTGCTAGCCTTTCCCTTATACAGTGCTTTTAATGCAAAATACTCTTCTCAACAATTTGATCTCTAGTCGTGGCGCCCGCACAGCCATCCTCCCCGAAGCTGTTGAACAACTTGTCTCCAACGAGACTTGATTCAATTTTTCTTCCTGACAATTTCAGATCCGCCTGAAAAGCAACTCGTTTCACATCGGTGCATACCATCAAGTCACGCATCATTGCATACCATCATGTCACGCATCATTTCATACCATCAAGTCACGCATCATTTCATATCATCAAGTCACGCATCATTTCATACCATCAAGTCACGCATCATTTCATACCATCAAGTCACGCATCATTTCATATCATCAAAACACGCATCAGTGCATACCATCAAGTCACGCATCATTGCATACCATCAAGTCACGCATCATTGCATACCATCAAGTCACGCATCATTGCATACCATCAAGTCACGCATCATTGCACACCATCAAGTCGCGCATCATTGCATACCATCAAGTCACGCATCATTTCATACCATCAAGTCACGCATCATTTCATATTATCAAGTCACACATCATTTCATATCATCAAAACACGCATCAGTGCATACCATCAAGTCACACATCATTGCATACCATCATGTCACGCATCATTGCATACCATCATGTCACGCATCATTTCATACCATCAAGTCACGCATCATTTCATATCATCAAGTCACGCATCATTTCATACCATCAAGTCACGCATCATTTCATACCATCAAGTCACGCATCATTTCATATCATCAAAACACGCATCAGTGCATACCATCAAGTCACGCATCATTGCATACCATCAAGTCACGCATCATTGCATACCATCAAGTCACGCATCATTGCATACCATCAAGTCACGCATCATTGCACAACATCAAGTCACGCATCATTGCACAGAAAAACAAATTATGAATAAATGTCACATTTTCACGCTCTACAATATCCATCACTTTTATATTTCTTGCCATCACCTAGAGATGTGGATATGTAGGTGTACCGCCACCCTGTGATACACGGTGTTTAACGAACTATGACCTGTCGTTTTGCGTAACGCCCTACTCCCCTTTGTGCAAGTTTGAAAAAATCTAATCCTAAACCACCAGCGTTGCCTTTCAAGACTGCATGAAATGACAACGTCGGCCGCTGGTCCAATGACGCTTCCATCAGACAGACAATTGTTACTTTCGTTAGTTCATAGTTTACGAAAGACCGGTACTGTGATAACTGCTTTGTTGAACACGTGCTTCAGACAAAGAATGGTACGAAAGTGAAGTGAAGAGATTAAAGTCTATTGTGAAGCGTTTGAAAGAAGATAATCTCGAACTGAGGAAAGAAAACAGCGAACAACTGTGAGTTGTGTGTAAATGAGGCATCATAATATGTTCATTTGCTGCGAATGTGAAATGTCTCGTGCGTGGAAGTGTGAAGTATATAGATTTTTGTGTTTGTTTGAACATCGTGAAAAGGCGTTTCAACAAGTTAATGAAAAACAATATATTCGTTGCAAATAAAAACAATAATGATCCAAACAAAAATGGTATTGGTGATGTCTGCCATTTGCTTTTTTCTCCATTTATATACAGTTAAAAGGAATCTGAGTTCTGTTGCGATCGGAAAGCCCGAGCGCTATATGCGCAAAGCTTCGCACTGTGGCAGCAAGCAACAATAGAGTTCACATGCCGTGATCACTCTATTATTGCTTGTTCGTGCCACATATGTATGGTGTTATTCTTCGCGGACATTTCGTTCGTGGTGAATCGCACATTCAACGCAACACCACCTGAGAGGATGCAACAGTTCCAAACTGCACAAACAAGGCCAGAGTTCAAAAATCTGCTCAAATATGTTTAAAAGGTTTAAACATTTCACGAAACACAGGTCTGGTGGAAAGGATTTTCACGATTAAGTGGAAGTCTGTGAAAATATATTAAGTTTCGTTGGCAAAGCTCAGGAGTTCAATCTTGCGGTGAATTCAACTCATACTCTCCCATCCATAGATAAAACGTTCGCGCAATACCAGTTCAAATGCTTGTTTCATAAAACTCGAATTTTCCACCCAACGTTTGTTTCACGTGGTCTGGTTGCCATGGCATCATCGCGCTCGATAACCTGCCACTTCATTTCAAAACTAGAGTGCTTAATTTTGTCTGCAGCCGAAGTGATAATTTCGTCCTTGCATGGTATGTTATTATAATGTGTTACGACTGCAGTGAAAATATGTGTTGTTTTGGTGTGTTATTTTCATCCTTGTGTATTTGATGTGTTGTTTTTTTATTCGTGGAAAATCAGTACGTTATTTTTATCCATGTGAATTGGTGTGTTGTTTATATCCATGTGTAGTTGGTGTGTTGTTTTCATCCATGTGTAGTTGATGTGTTGTTTTTATCCATGTGTAGTTGGTGTGTTGTTTTTATCCATGTGTAGTTGGTGTGTTGTTTTTACCCATGTGTAGTTGGTGTGTTGTTTTTATCCATGTGTAGTTGGTGTGTTGTTTTCTTATATAGGGTGTTTCATTGCAATCAACCCAAGCGGCAGTTTAAAAATCTGCGCATGAACTCTTCACACGTATACTTTTTTGGATCTGAGCAAATCGGGTTGAAATCGCGTCTTTGTCTCAAAAATAACGTTGGAATAAGACGACGTCATCTCCAACCTGCTTGTCTCGCATCTGGGTCTAGCTGGGTGCGACAGAAACCATGCGAGTCCGGCGGTTGCTGCCCTGGGAGTGCAGGTTTAAAATTGAATGAATCGAATAAGAAAATGACTGAATTGACTTGAGACCAGCACCCACTCTCAAGTTCATATTCCTCATATCTTGATCAACACATGTACAGAAACTGGTGTGTTGCTAGCAACACATGCACAGCATCTGATGTGTCGCTTGTTCGCGATTTTTGTTGCTAGTTTCCTGCTGACCGTGCTTTTTTTGCATTTTGTGAAATTTTTACGCAAATACAGTATGTGTCGATTAAAGCATCGGGCCCGTGCACGAAACACAATTTTTGTAACTTCTTCACAATCCGTTTTTCATCATAATGCTGTTCGAAAGGGTTAGACCAGCTTCCGTGTGCTGTTTTTCCTGTTTTGCCTTTTCACATTTACCTGTTGCAGAGTGATTTAAAGGCATGTGGTGGTTGTTGGTTGACGAGGCGAGTCTTGTGTGCAGGTTAAAGACAGAGCGTCAACAAGAAGATTTGGAAAAGTTGAAGGAGGAAAAGATGGACTTGCAACGGCACTGCGACAAGATGCTGGCCGCGCAGGAAAGCCACGAACGGTGAGTTTCCATGGTCACCGGATGTTTCTGGATATGCGAGCTTGGTTTCTTGGCAACTGACCAGACTGGGTCGTGTCACGTGATGTGTGGTACTCTAGGTTTGCTGTATACTTTCGAGGATTCAACCGACTGGGCTCTGCTTCCATCTTTTTGTGACGAAACAAACTTGCAAATATCTGTCTAGTCTCCACAGAGGTGAATGGTTTGAATCCATCAGAAAACTTTTTAATAGGAAATCCATCTCATTTATCAGCACATCCTCCGCCGTGAAATCTGCAAGCAAAGAAGCGGTGAAACGTTGGAAGGCTAAAATAAGGAAAGAGAAAACAAACAAAATCCGGACAAAAATAAACATTAATCAGAACTCAAGCTGCGACAATTGAAAATATTCAAAATACGTCTTTGCCAAATAATTGCGTTCACTGGATCTCCATCATCATCATTTGAGCGAGTTCTTCTATCCACTGCTTGGCCGCACTAGATCTCGGGGCAGGTGTTGAGCAGCCATTCGGTTGTCTCATCATCCAGAACCGTCAGGCCATGCAGTCCATGGGGAGGTCGATGGATTGGACATTAGAGGACAACATGGTGGATGGTTTGTCCTTCTGCACCACACCCACAGGCCGCAGAGGAGGCCAGAGGCGGTTAAGCCGGACCCAGGCTTTTCTTGGGAGGGTCATTCCGGGGGGTTGGGTGCCGATGTCAGGGATGAAAATTCGGAGTCTTGTGGGGTTGTCCATCCACTCCGCATTCCGTTGGTGATCCACCCACTGCGCCGCACGTACGTTGTTGTTGTCAGAAGAACTGATGAGTTGTTGTGCGGCGGGTACAAATGGGTGTCTCGATTTGAGGCGCCGTGCATTTGCACTCGATGGACGGGTGAGCGCTGAGTGGAGCACATGTCCAGGCTCCATGGCACGGCGTGCTAAAGATAGTGTGACTCCATTGCGACGAAGCTGAGCAGGTTGGATGCCTGCGAG
>JGI24159J19872_10005555_pt1 | contig 16324 bp, 4 predicted proteins | sample Ectturendosymbi4_FD_19872 | JGI IMG/M metagenome (IMG submission 19872) | reverse complement strand
GTAGTGTATATGTATAAATATTTCTCAATAAAAATAATTTTTCAATGTACCCTGAAAGTCTACTCGGCATATAAGTCGACCCTGATATTTAAACAAATTTTAGGGGTCAAAAATGCGACTTGTACCCCGGAAAATACGGTATGTATATTTAGAGTGAACTTATGAATGTAAGTGCTGGCGTACACCATTTTACATGCAGTAACTTAACTTTCTTTCAGGGAAATAAGGTACTTTAATCTAAGTCAAAAGTACCTTTCCACAACACTGATAACTAGCATGTCGACCGTGATGCACCAGATACTGGCAAAAAAAAACAACGAACCTGTGAGGTTTTGTTAACCATTGACTACTGGCCCAATAGGCAAATGCCCAGATATATTGACGTCACTGTTCATTTCATTTCAAATTAAAAGCTGCACAATGCTATGTTGGCTTGCAGACGATTGTAACCCACAGTTATAAGAAATAAGTCAGCAATTTTGAAATTACTAACAAACAAATTTTCAGTGTTGCTGGATGAATGTTCAATCCTGATAGATGTCGTTTGACTGATTGATAAAAATTTAAAATTGTTGATGCTTATCAACTGTAATAAAGATTTTTTGAACATTTTTAAAAGTGTAAAAGTAACTTTTACTTTCAAAAGTAAAAGTGTAAGATTTTATTTTTATTTAATCAAAAATTGAAAGTGTTTGTTGCAGTGGAGTAATTGATGAGAGGGAAGAGGGGTGATTTGACTCCTCTGGTTACCTAAATGTAAAAACCATCCCCCGACTTAGCTTATGTTTCGGTTTTAGTATCCTTTCAATAGTTTTTTAGTATGGTGTCATCTTGTGTATTTCGGAATATTTCCCGTTGATTTGGGGTTTTAGTACTGTATAGCCTTCCACACCTGGATTCACCATCATTTCTCAAGTTTTTTTTCTGAGTGTTGACTAGTAGGTCCCTTACAGAGGGCAGTGAGTCTCTTTCACCTAAGTTTCTCCTCTAGCTCAAACCTCTAGTTATGCCACTGGTTTGTTGACTACATGAACGCATCAGTAAACAATCAAGTTTTTTTTCTTTTTTCCAGTGCTTGATCCTTACAGACTAGTAATTTCGTTTCTTGCATTAATCATATCTTGTCTGAAAATATACATAAAAGTATGCAAATGGGTTTTGTTTTCTTTCTGAAGATGTTTTAAGACGTGATTACTTACAATGTAATCGTAATCGATTACATTGTGATTTTGTTTAATTGTAATCGATTACATTGTGATTTTGTTTAATCGTAATTGTAATTGTAATCGATTACATTTGTGCTGCAATTGCCCCATGTCTGAACAAGGTACATAAAATAATTTTGCTGACTCAAAGAGATCCCTGACTTCTGAAAAGCACCATATGATAGTATCTCATTGGTTCATATTGAAGTCTTTTTGATGATTTTAATGCTTTAATACCATTAATCATCATCGATTCGTGCATGTTCACCACTGCTAATATGAGTAGGGTTGCCAGATGGTCGGTATTTCACCAGTCTGGCTAGTATTTTACTGCTAATATAGCAAAGGCCGGTAAGAAGCTGGTATTTTGAAAATCGGTGCCTGAAGCTGGTAGTTTGAAAATAAATAATTTGCAGTAACTGCAAAAAGAACTAAAGTAGAACCTCAAGTTGTGTTGACTCTAGAAGTAAATCTTGTCAGGACAGTTCCTTCAGTGAAGTTCATTTAACAACACTCATTTCTCTCTGTTTTCCCTCTTTGTTTAGTCATACTTAGCGTCTTTTTTCATCCTATACATGATCTGTATGAATATTTCTTTTGGCAATTAACCATGTAAATGGCATAGGTGAGTTTGTCTGGGCCACAAAATGGCCGGTATTTTTACAAAACGTATCTGGCAACCCTGAAAATAAGGTAGACTTTTTAATGGTGCTACTTCATTCTGTGTAGCTCTGTTAATCGTTAAGGTTGCATGCTGAAGCAAAATTATTTGTTGCAATGCAATAGAAAGCACATGCTGACAAAGTCCATCACCTGTCAACATCCATTCTTAATAAAGAAACAAAGCTTATGGATCTGTCACGTTGCTACACCTGTAAGAACTTTATTTCATCAGCCTTAATATAAATAATTACATCAAAAATATTCTGTAGGTTTTGCGTCAGCTTCCATGGTCAGCAAAAGGTACACTGACATTCCAGACATTTCTTATTGCTTGCGAATGGTTCAAAATGGCTGACCCTGAATTAAAAATAAAAGGTTAGTGAAACTTATGTTGGTTTGCTACTTATAACAAGATCGTCAAGCAGATTAATTACAAGTTTTAGTAATTTGTGATTCATACCGATCCTCTGCATTGTATACTGTATCAGGCTGCTTGCAGAAAATGATCTTCAATATTTTGTAGCTAACAGCAATTGTTTGAATACTCATAAAACATTTAACCACATTAAGTAGGAATTATGCTAGAAGTTTCGCAGCAGGCGTAGCACGAATAGTGTAAACAATTGATTTTCCTTTTCATTGTAGAACAAATTGTATTCAAACAATTGAATTTTAACACCTTCAAAGCTGGTATGGTTTCAGCCTAAATCAAGTTGTTTGCACGTGTTTTTGCATGGACATAACTCTGCTGCCAATTGTGCTAGAGAGCTGTTTAAACCCTCAGACACTGCAAGTCTTCGAGTCTGCAATTATAAAAATTTTTTGGTTGTGGATTTTGTGAGTGTCGTCATAAGCGGAGTAGTTTTAGGCGTTTTTGGCTCACTTCATCTGGCCTTAGGACCAAACCACTAGATGGTAGTATTTCACTCAAGTTTTTATTGGAAGCTAGGCTAAAATCTGAGTCTTTTGATACTTTGGAAGACTTTCTGGGATTTCGGGTTTAAAAGTTATGACCTAAAAGCAACAAAATAAGTAATTAATCCACTAATTAGATAATTTATTTTGTTGTTTTTAGACCATAACGTTTGAACCAGAAACGCTTGAAAGTCCATCAAAGGCTCAAAAGACTCTGATTCTGTCTAGCAGATAGGCCCTAAGCCAGGTAACATGAGCCAAAATGGCCAAAAACCTACCTCACTTACAATGTCACTCACAAAAAAATGGAAACCCAAAACCAAAAAATGGAAACCCAAAACCAAAAAATATTTTTTTTCATTGCAGACTCGAAGACTTGCCAAGTCTTTTTAGGGTTTGAACAGCTCTCTAGCGCAATTGGCCAAGAAGTTATGCCGTTGCTAAGACATGTGAAAACTGCTTGATTTCAGGCTGATTTCAAAGTACGATATATTCATACACTGGTAGCAAACATATCAACCTTTGAACTATCTTAAACTCAGAGGTAAAATATGCTTGAAAGCAATGAAATAGAAAGCTTGTTGCAAGAATCTTGCAAAAGTAGAATATGTAATACAGTTTTTTATTGAATAATTAGTGTAATGAGGGTTTGTACAGCTCCCTAGCAAGATCACCTGTTGAGTTACGCAGTTGCTAAGACATGCTAGAAACTGGATTTTCACCTGAAAACTGCCCAGCAAAGGTGTTAATGCATATTGATAATAATTGTGCTATCATTAGTTTGCTTCACATGATTTCTACTGTTTTCTGAATAACACAATCAAGTTTACAGTGGAATACCTTGATGAGTTGTAGTTGATATTCACTGCATTAGATGCTGTTGGTACACTTCAGGCTGCAACTGGAATGAATGTGTTTAAAGTAGTTTAAAAACTGCTGTATGGAATCCAAAACCAGATTGCAAAGATTAAAATGGTTACCAAACAGACATGGGAAAGCCTGAAAGTGCATCACAAATGTAATTGCTTATGAGTACTTGCCATATTCACGATTACAAAAAACAAAATCACATTGATTATGATTACATTGAAAGTAATCCCTATTATAATCGTGATTAGATTTGCCTTGAAACATTCTCAGAAAGAAAGCACAACCCATTTGCATGGTTTGATGTGAGTATATGTGTGATGGTCTTTAATACTCTGCAAGCCAGCATAGTGTGCAGCTTCCAATTTGAAATGAAATGAACAATGATTTCAATATACCTGCGCGTCTGTCTATCAGACCAAACACCAGTGATCAATGAAAGCTCACTGGTTATGTTGACTGTTTATCAACATGTGGTGGATCTCTGTTGACTGACAATGACCAGTTATGTCAGCATTGTGGAAAGGTGCTTTTGATTCGGGATGATAACCTACGTATGAAGTGCATGTTACATATCCTTAACACTTTGACGCCCGGTCTAATCAAGTGGTTCGCGCTAAAACAACCGGATCACATGTGGCTTTGCGCGTGCGTAACTCGGGCACCGAAAGTTGTTGAGAGCTGTTGAAAGGCTGAAATGACGTGGCAAGTCTTCTAGTCTGCGCTAAAAAAAATTTTTTTTGCTTGGGGGGTGAAGATTTTTTGTGAGTGATGTCATAAGTAGAGGATTTTTATCCACCTTGGCCCACTTCACCTGACCCTGGGCTCAAACCGTTAGATGGTAGTATTTCGCTGAAGTTTTTATTGGAAACTAGGCTACAATACGAGTCTTTTGATACTTTGGATGACCCGCTGGGGTTTCAGGTTCAAAAGTTGTAATCCAAAATAATACAAATATTTGACTAATTAGCTTATTATCTAATTAATTAATTTCTTTATTTGAGATCATAACTTTTGAACCAGAAATGCTAGAAAGTTGATCAAAGGCTCAAAAGACTCAGGTTCGAGCCTAGTTTCCAATAAAAACTCAGTGAAATACTTTGACCTAGTGGTTGGGCCCTAGGCCAGGTAACATGAGCCAAAATGGCCCTAGAACTACTTCACTTATGACGTCACTCACAAAATATCCGCACCCCCAACCAAAAAATTTTTTTTTCGAGTGCAAACTAGAAGACTGGCCGATTCGTTTGAGCCCTTAAACAGCTCTCTAGCACAATCGGCGGAGGAGCTATGGCATTGGTAAGGCAACCAAAAATTGCTGGTTTTAGGCCGAAATCTAGGTACGAACATATCGTACGCTGGCTTTCAAAGTGTTTAGTAAATAGGTAGTACTATTTCTTCATTCTGAATTCTCTATCATTAAAATTCGACTGGATGTTGTTAAACGTTTCCAGTGGAAAACAGAGGTTTGGCTACAGCTTATAAAACCAGGATAACCACACTTGATTAAAAACTCCTTAAGCAATCCTCTAATGCAAGGGTGCACAACCTTTTTGATATTGCCAGCTCCACATTACTTCTGTTTTTATGAATTGCGGTCATCAGTGAGAACAATTTATTTTCAATTTGTTCTGCGTTGTTTCTGTTCTTCTCTGAAATACTGAGGCTAGCCTACTTCCACACATCTGTTTGACCATCTTTCTAAGTATCCTAATACAGCAAAGAGTTTTCATTAATGCATGGCTTCAATAACTTTTATTTTAAATTAGATGTGCACGGCCATATGAATTTGTATCAAAAGTCACATGCAGCCATATGGGTGCAGGTTGGGCTCCCCTGCTCTAATGCACATGCAATTGCAAATGCATGTTCAAGACTGTCATTTCATGTGTTTTATTTGATGATCTTGTTCATCTGCTATGAGTCAGTTTGAGTAACTCAGGTACATACTGTCAAAATTTGTCTTAAGTGACAACCTTCTAACAACACATTGTTTTAATTTACAATGGTGTGATGGTCTGGTATTTTACTTCAGAACTGTATGGTGGTCTTGGTATTTTACTTCAGAACTGTATGGCTGTTGTATTGCTGTTTATGCTGCACAAATTCTGAAATATCTTCCAACTAGATGCACTGATTAATTTGTCAATACTACTTTGTGGCTTAAATATGTTACTAGGATGTGTTGTTTGATATCATGTCCCTATTAAAGAACAATTTTGAGAACTGTGTGCTATGTAAAATTTTCGTGCTATTGAAATTCTTGTTGAATTTGTGAGGCTTGTTTTATACTAAATTTGGAGGCATAGCACTAACTTTATTTTCCAGTTATTTTTTCACTACTGAATCAAGGTCAATCCTTGGAGAATGCAATGATATTGCGAGTTTTGAAGCATGTGTATCCTGACAAAGATGATGAATCACTGGCATCAATTGCTCAGAACTTTTTCTATCAGGTGAAAAATCTTGTTCAAACATAAGGTGTGATTTTTTGGACTAATCTGTGCATATTTTAGTGTTTCACTTACTGTGCTGTCATTGAATTTTTGATTTGAATGCAACAAACAAGACTGGGTTGAAATACAGTCACTGAGTCAAATAGCCTGTTTAAAAGTAATTGTTGCTGGTTTGAAGATGCCACACCATTTTATGCCCTTCTGCACTGGGTGACCTTGAAAAGCTGGACAAGAGCTCAGTTTTGTAAAAATTACATTGCATTCTGGCATGAATTTTAAAATGCAATAGCATTTGTTGTTTCAAATCATCGGATCACCAATGTATTTGTAAAGGACCCATGCAAGTTACTGTTTGCCTCTTCTTGTAGAATTACTCCTTGCTGGATCTGATTTGCAAGCCAAATGTAGAAAGGTTAGATTTTCACAACGCTGGTATTGTGCAAAGCTTTTTCAGAGCTGCCATTTTGAATGTGGTCCAAAGATGGAAGTTTTATGATAAAACCTTGAACTGTTAAGCATTTTCATAAAAACTGGCCAATTCTACAAAATCAAAACAGGCATTACCTTACTAGATCTCAGTCACAAAAACAACATATGTGCACATACCATATTCCTGACTTGAACTTTGGAGCCGTTTAATGAGAGCAGTGATTCTCAACATGGTCCAAGTGGGCCGGCTAATAATAGAATAAATACGGTATAAATTGATTACATTAAATTTTAGCTGGAAAATTTTGTTTTTGTACAGTACTGTACATTTAGTCTTTAAGCGCAGTCTTAACTCTTATTCATAGGCAAACTGTAGAATGAAAAAATCCAGTGGAGTAGATTGCTTTTGCTATTAGGGTTTTTGGAGACCTTGTATAGAAAGTGTGTTAAATCTGAGCTTTTCTGAATTTAGTAGACACTCCAATTGAGACCGGCCACCTACACTACGTCTGTACGTCACCAAACGGGTTTTTGCGCTTCATCCCTGGGTCAAACTTCGTTTTAAACCAAGACATGACAGAATGCAGTATAAAATTCATCCTCATCGGTTAGCCTTGTGTGGATAAAATCGCAAAACGGTTTACGACGGTGTTGGTTGATTGGGGGTGTGAGGGAAATTTTCTGGAGGTGATTAAATATTCTGTCCAAATTCCGCTTGAGCCTGGTTTGAAGTTCTTGGTGATGATGATGCAGGCCGGCCAAATATTGTGAACTTCACTATGGACTGCAAAGTTTGAAAAGAAGAAAAAGAAAAAGCTTGGTCAAATTTTTAAGAGTTGCATAATATATGCCAAAAAAGAAGTTAGGCCAATAATGGGTTGGATCTGAGTGGACTACCACTGCCTTGTAAACCTGGATCAAACGTGCTTATCTTGTAGGCCGCATTACAGTGGTGATCAGAGACCACAGCTACTGTTAGTTGTGATAAACGCGTTAACTCATTTACGATATGTGCGAATAATCTGCTGTCTTGTTTTCAAAGGAAACCGTCGGCTTTGAGTCTACATAATTTTGTCTATACTCTGGTGTTACATTACAGGTCAATCCATCCGATCCATCAACCATTGGCCAAGATCAATTTGCAGATTTTGCCAAACGTATCCCACTGGAGATATTTAGTCCCATTCTAAAATTTGAGATTATTCCTTCGACCATTCAAGCCATGTCACATACGGACTAAAAGTTCTCATTCAACGACTCCGGAAAGTGCCGTTTGCTGATGAACATTTGTTACTGTTGTTCCACCGAATCTCGCCACATGAAACACTCCATCGATTATTTGACCACTCTTTGCTTATTACTTGTTACACTACGTTTTCAAGAAATGTTTTTACATAAACATAAAACTGTGACAAGTTGTTTAGGTTTTTTATACTGCTCGCAGGAAAACCACTTGTTATTTTTAATAGGCATGTGTCTTACTCGTTGGAAATTTGTCTTGTGTGTCCATGGTCTTTTTAGTTTATTTTTGCAATTGTTTGTACGAAATCTTTGCTATTTTTTACGTGATACGATTTGTTGAAGCTTCAGTATATTCGCCTGGGTGATTTGCGAAACGTGGGCGATATTTTGCCAAGGCAGATGCTTGCCTGTTTTGCCCAATTTCATACAAGTTTTGTTGCTCACGCTAACGATTGTCTCGTCTTAGTTATGACTTCACTCAAATTTATTGTCGCCTTTGTTTCAAACAGATGCTGGTAGGCGGTGCTATTCTGCAGAATGCTGAAAAATATTTTATTTCTTTGAGGTGCCTTTGTTTACCTTACCTATGCAAAATGTACGTTTTGTTACCAGATACTTGCAAAAACAGTAGCCAAATAACTCAGTGTGATATGTGAGCCCGCGGTTATGCCTGGAAGAGGTAGCGCTTGCGGACCTCGGCTATTCATGCGCTATGCGCAACCGCCGAACGTCATAAACAATTCGCCATCTGCCCGCAAGCGAACGTACAAGATGAAGAGTGAAATAAGCACATTATCAGAATTGGATAGAGTATTTCATTCCAGAAAGCAAACTATTATGAGGAAGGCTGTCGAGTTGGAAGAAGCTACTGGCTCGACGGTAGGCTGTGCAATATTTCCGTTTGATTGGATAAGAGTGAAGGTACAAAGCTCTGAGTTTTATGCTTTTTTGTGTACAAAAGTTTGAAAAACAGCGAGATTACGCTTAGTTCAAGAAATACGGGAATACAAATGATTTCTGGCCGAAACTTGACTGGGCCACATTATTTTAAAGCTGTAATCAGTATAACTGGTTTCATCATTTTCGCATGTCCAGGTGTTATGGTTGATAACTCATGTTGGTAAATCATGGATACTCTCGCCCACATCTTCGACAAATTTGAACATGAATTGCAATATTTAAATATACACTTAACCCTGGAGTATTTTATACAACAACTCCAATATTCTAATAATCGTCTTACAACTAAAAATGCTTGGAATTGTTACTTTGTTTGTCCAAACGTCAGCTAAAGCAAGCGAAAAGACCTAGGAGGCAGTAAGATCCATGCGTTGTTTCACAAAGTTTTGGCCACAAAAGTATCTTCACCTCGAACTCTCTGTTAGCAAGCACACTCGTAGTTAATAGTTAAATTTCCTTTTCCATATTATGAAAAAGCTATTCACTTGTAGAAAGCAAGTTATACGATGGTTGTCAAAACCACTGTTGCTTTGTGACTGGGTAGCCTTCTGGAAAACGTGGATGCCTGATTTTTACAAAAAATCATGACTGATCTATATTTGTCAAGCTTGCCAAAAAAATCCAGATTTTGCAGATGATCAGTAGTCGACAAACTGACAGTTGGCATTTTTTGTTTTTAAGGTGACGGTTACTGTACATTCTCCAAATGGTGAGACGTACTATTATGCCACTGAGGGTTGGGCTTTGCGGGCATTAAAAAATAGCGGTTTAATAAAGGAAAACGTCATTTCTGTATCGAAACACTCTTTGACACGTTCCATCAACCAGGTTTGTATCGTTTGGTGTATGAGAGTGTTGAAATCGCGATGGTTCAGAATTTTATTTTACCTGAATGACTGTTTTCTTGTATGAATGAAAAGTTAAATGTTCTTTACTGAAACAGCAGTCGCTACCTTGGCTTATATCTTTTCTGGTAACAGAATAGGAATTCGCTCGATTTCCGTGGTAATCAGTTCCTGCATGCTGGTTTGTATGAATAGACAAAGAACTTGGAGCGCTGTTTTGCAAATCAAAATCGGTGTAAACTTATTTGTCGGAAGCTGTTGTTGGTAAGTTCGCGGTGCTAAGCAACATTGTTGCGAACGTGGTGGTTGGAGATTTGGAGAACCATGTGCGAGTCGAATAAGCAATGAAGGGAAACTGCCATTTTTCTGTATGTGTGTCAAACAGCCAACATTTTTTCTTTTATGGACTTTTTTCAGATTGTCGCAAATCGCACAAACGTCAATGAACAGCATGGAAACAATGGAAAAGCAAGGCAGCAAGAACGGCGTGTTGTTAGCGGCCGTGTCGCCCCCATGGTTTGTAGTGTGCTCACAGTGAACTTAAACATCAGTTTGTGTTCTTATTTCTGCACGTAAATATGTTCAAGGCCCAATTTAGGTTTTTAGGTGTATGCACTAATGTTCGCTTCGTTGCACGGTAGAAACTTGTAAAGACGTGTTTCGTCAGTGATTCAGACAACTCTGCCGCAGACCCTAATAAATATTACTAGAAAGAAACTTAGAAGTCTCAAAAAGCGCAAGAAGTAGTTGCTTTAAAATAATTGGTATTGTGTAGCTTTTTCTTGCCTTCGTGTTTTCAATCTGAGAGTCTGTCAACGATTTCTTCGGCCATCTTCCTGCCTGTCTCGTACCAAATTCACCATAAGACTTTAAAATATTTTTCAAAGCCCCTGCAATGTGTGGTTTCACAAAGTAATGCCCGGTTGCGGCAGGTTTATCCTCAGTTAGATCGGATAATGTCTTCCGTTCATGGTGATTGAAGTTGCTAGTAACTTTTATCAAACCTATTGTGCTGTTTGACAATTTTGTCTTACCATACTTTTATCAAAGTTTCCCCTCTTTGGTAATTCTGTCACTAGTGAGATTTTTTTGGTTCTCGTATATAAAACTGCTGGCCTTAACCTTGGCCATCGACGTTCCTGTGCTTATAGGTTCAAGCAGATGCTCTTAAGAAGACTTTCATGTGAAGATGCAGTTTAAGCATTGTAGGCTGTTGAATGAACAAAGGCATACGAGTCGCTTTGACGTAGTTGAACGTTAAGCAATTCGGCAAAACGTGGTGTCAATTTTTTCCATTCCTGGATAACATACGACGATGCATGTCTTCTTGGTAGTTCAGTTATTCACGGTTTTAAAATCGTATGTGTTGAAAAATATTAAATTTAATGTAGAAATAGTCGTGTAAGCTGGTTTAATTCAAGAAATTTCACGTATAAATCGGTCAAAAACTTTTACTCAAAAAACCTTTGCTTCACTGCGGTTTGGGAGTCATCGGTATCTTAGAAATTCGCCATCTACAGCAGTTTTTCTGTTGTATAGTAATGGAACTTAGGTGAAAACCTAAGTGTAGTCTGCTTTATCAGGCAAATGTGGTATGTAAGTGAACAATTAAAAAAATGCTGTTCTTATGTTTCACTGCCAACTGACGATTAATTCGTGTGTTTCTTTTGTCTTATTTAATTAGCGTTTTTTAAATCTTCTGCAAAGGTTTCACACGCAATGCTCCAGTTGGACCTGCAAGTGGAAACTTTATTACGGAGCCAATAACTTTAATGCGCCCAAAAGTTGCTTTTCACTACATACGTTGTGTAGGTATTTTGTCGCAAGGGAGTGGGACATATTACATATACGTGTCGGTGTGTGTGTGTAGGTTCCAGTTCAAGCTTGGATAAAGATTTTTAACCATCGCTCCACAAAACGTGTTGGTAAATTTTGCAAAAACCTGCGCCGGTAATCCTTGCTTACTATGATGATTCATGGCGAAGGTTAGGGTGTACGGAGTTGACGGCCGTCTGTTACTGGCCAAGTAACTGTTTTCCTGCTCAAAGGTTTGCGTCCGTGTCGGTGGGGTTAAATCACAACCATTCACCGTTAGTGTTGGACTCCGACAAAGGGGTGTGCTGTCACCAGTCCTCTTCATAGTCGATATGAATTGGGTAAACAGACAGTAACAGCCGAGTCGGCCAGGGCGTCACTGTTGGAGGCTGCAGGATAAAGCGTTCGCTTTTTGCGGACGATTTGGTGCTGCTTGCATCCTGAACAGGGTCTCCAACATGCACTTGATCGGTTTCCAGCTGAGTACGACCAAGCGGGAAATATAAAATTAGCAATAAAAGACCTGGGTATGTAATGTTTTATGTCTCTGCCAATATCTGACCAACTCAAATTAAAATTTTGCGCCGGCTATAATATTAATGTTTTTTTTATCAAAGCTCAACCGGGAATTCCCTTAATTTGTGTGTTTCGTAGCGTGACTTGCTCCTACGTTTGTACGTAGCGTGACTTGCTCCCCGTTCAGGTAACCTTAAAAACCTGAATATATAGTTCTAATTGCCAAAATGATTGCAAATGGTTTAGGAGCACAGGCGCATTTTTCAACAAACCAGCAACTATTTTCAAGATCATCTGATAAAAAACAAACTTGTTGTATTTCGAAATATATACATTAGAGATCGACCGGTATGGCTTTTTTGGGGCCGATACCGATATATCGGCCATTCATGGACCGATACCAATAACCGATATTTCCAAAATTTTTAAATCTTGTTTTCTGCTGCATTATCAACAATATAATGTATCCTATGCCTCCTCTTTTTCCAAAAACTTAAAATCAAGATCTATAAGATAAAATTTTTCAAATTGCAGCAATTTCAATATTTTGCTATGAATTTTAATTAATCTGATTGATGATGATGTTTTTGTTTCGGCTGTGACGGCCGACCGATGCGTGCTCCATAGTTCGTCTTGTCTGCTTGTTTATGAAAACGCACCTGCTAGCGTTGCTGCAAGATAACTGTCGTGACTTGTTTCGTTGTGCTTTCTTGCGCAAGTTGTCTGGATGCGTGAGGAAAATAACAGCGTTTTCTCAACACCTACTGAGGCCGATAAACTCGGCTGTTTTGGCCGATACCGATATATCGGTAAAACCCAAATAACAGGGCCGATATATAGGTCTATCTCTAATATGCATATATTTTTTCAAAAACAAACATATTTTCCTTCCAAAAATGTGGGAGCTACGCACGATATCTCTGGCCAGAATGGCAAATTTCCTTTCACAAGTTACTGTAAGTATGAACAAACGAATTTAACTATGAGCCACGCGCATTGTCTAAGCTTGTCTAATCAGCGAATTCCCTCATGGGACGCGGTTATGGAACTTGCTCTTTTATAAAAATGTCAGACTTGTTTATTCCAAAATAGCATTGGAGACCTCACGCACAGCCTTTGTTTCACACGATAGGTAAATTACGGTAGGGACTGCTGACACAACGCTTAGAAAAAATGAGCTACTGAGGGAAGCAGGTTAAGTGTATTGTAGGTCTTTAAAATTTAGTTGAAAACTGAATTAGGGTATTGTGAATAGTCGCCTAAGCGTGGTTAAAGTCCTTCCCATCGTGGCGGCGCCCCACTTTGAGCGCACTTTGATGTTTTAAGAGGGAGTGGGCAATTTGGGAATGAGGCTGTAACGGCGGAAATAAGCTTCCACCCCATAAATACGGGTTTGTATTTCGAATCATCAAATTTATGTTTCGGAGTAGGACATCACGGCTTTAGAGACGATTATCGTGGACATGGCCGAAAAAGATTGGGAAAGACGGGATTAACGTGTTCTGTGCCTTTATCAGGTGGTCTCCAATGCGCCAAGGAGAGTTTTACAACAGAAGAAAGGCAGCGAACACGCAGTCAGACACGACTTGGAAACCAACCGCGTGGAACCGAGCGGCATTGTTCATCAGGTTGTTCGTGGATCCCCCCTCTCATCTGCCAAGAAAACCTCTCCTAAAACTGTTCCTTCTCCTGGCTCTATGACGAAGCAGTCGTCAGTGTCGCCTTCGGAAAAACTCCCATCAAGGAAAGTCACTCCGACCACATCGTCCATAAATTTAGTCGTTGACGTTGCCGCCGCTCCAACCATTGCGACTGCAGATGATGATGATGACGACGTGAGCGACGAGTCGTCCAGCGATTCTTCGGACAGCGACAACTCCAGTTCAAGTTCGTCGTCGTCGGACTCCGACAGTTCTGACAAAGCGTCTGTCTGTTCTTTGTCTTCGCCATGTCCTGTCGACGTCGATGCGGCGAAGTCGGATCAGCAGACAATTCATACGCCAGGGCAGAAGCCAGGAAGAAATTTTCCGCCGGAAGCCTCATGTCCTGCGATGCCTCTTGTCGAAGGCCGCTCTTCCCAGGATGCTCAAGAAACAGCTGCGAAATCATCAACTGCTTCTGCAGAGTGCTCGAGGCCCGGGTCGCGGATACCAACCATTACAGAATTTCGGGAAAAGCGCGAATTGGAGTTCCTGCTAGGGAAAACCTCGCCAGCTGTTCCAGAAAAATCGAATGCCCCTCCTGTAAGAAGCCGTGACGAGCTGCAGCACGGATGCAACAACACGCCTGAAGCGATGCGTGGCTCTGACAAGACAGTGTCGGAAAACCCGGTGCGGAACAGCACTGCTCCACCTCCGTTCGTACCCCTGCAAGCTGCGGCGAAGAGCACTCTGCCAACGCCGGACGTGCGCCAGACGAAGCGTGCCAGTGAGTCTGATGGTCACTGTTCAACACAAAGTACGAGAACCATGTCCTTTGGCGAGTCGCTGGCAAAACTAGAGCAAAACAACGCATATGAGTTCTTTTTTGTGCAACCTTTCCAACCAAATTTGAAACGTAGCGCGGAATCGCAACCGTCTTCGCAACCTGCTAAACGTCCAAAACCAAGTGCGTCTTGCAGCGATGTCAGCGTTTCGGGCAACAAGCCTCCCGCAATTATAAATGCCCCCAGTGCTGCGCACTATCGAGGACAGAAGCGTCAGCCGACCAAATCCGATCAGCAACCAACTGGCCAAAGGAGGCACGCCCCCGCAGCACACCCCCAAGTTAGGCGGCGGTTACCGCTCTCGGAAGACAGGAAGAATACAAATAGTTTTAGAACAAACCACAAATTCCAATCTGAGTGCAATGCTTCCAGTTGTTCGAAAGGGTGGCAACGAGACAACAAAAGTCAACAAGAAAACGCACGAGCCATGCGTCACGGCGGTTGCAATACTCGACAATCTGAATCTAATGCCTGGCGTGATTCACGTGCAGGTGCCAATTCAAGCGATTTGCTTGCGAGGCGATGTCGCGAATATTTCGAACATAAACTTTCTGACAGTTATTTGCGATCCGATCACCATTTTAAGAAGTACGTCATCAGTAATGAACGACAGGGGGGTTGCAGTATCTTGCAGGTCCTGACATCGATACCCTGCTTCAAAGATCTGGCCTGTGAGCTTCGATTCAGCCTCGCTTATGACAACCAAGTGAAGAACTTCGTCGTGTCCTCATTGCAGTCGTCGAAGACCCTCCACGCTTATTTTTCAGGAAAAAATGTAAGTGGTGACGCTGTCCAATCTCTAAGGAAATGTTTCTGTTTTTTGTAAACATGATTTAACGAGCAGCCGATCGTTTTGAACTGATGTTAGGGTGCATTTCAAAATCATGTTGTTTCGGATCAATTGTACCCAATGATTTTTATTTGAGGCTAGGTTAAGCAAAAACCCATGCGAAAGAGAATTTGATTCTGGTGATGTTTATGGGGTCCACATCGACTTGGAAAGTTTCGATTTTTTTTTGTTATTTTTTATATTTTTTCCTGTGTCACTTTGGTGTTATCTAATGACCAGTAGTAATTACTTCAGGTTTTTAAGCTCGTTTTTGTCATCTTTGCCATGAGTCTTTGTATAAGTTACTCCGGCCAGCAGAAACTTCAATTTTGCGCTAGAGAGCCTGTGATGAAGCATGTCCATATTTGGTAATGCTTCATGACTACGATGATATCCATATTTTGTAATTTTCTAGCCATATTTTGTGAATGCTTTGCAGTGATGAGCGATGACTACGTTTGGTATAAGTAGACATGATGTGTTGGTTTGAATTGCGTTGTTCTGTCATATCTCACTAGTACCGTATTTATTCGATTGTAAGCCGCGGCTTATAAAGTTTTTTTCATCATTTCGTGGGGCTTACATTTTTTTCTTTAGCTTATCGAAAGGTCTAGGAAACGCTCAGTCTTTCCTTGGCTACAATGTGTTGACTAAACTCTCTTTTCGCATTGTTTTCTCTTCAGCATGACGTGCAAACGTGCACGCTCCGTCACAGGAGGGATTATGATGTACAGAAGACAGTTTTAGTGGTTTAAGCATCATTACCAAGCATGCCATATTAAACGCAAAACGTGCTAGTATATGAAAGTATCTCAGAGGTTCAGGTAACCTATGTTCAAGGGCGGGTTACATTAATTTTTCAACACTATTTAGTGCGGCTTACAATTAAGAGCGGCTAACAATCGAATAAATACGGTACATCATTTTCATTCATCTCGGGCTGATCTAATTTAAGTTGTGAGTCCTAAAATGTTTTTTGAGGATCCCAGTTTATAGATTGGGTCCTCCTATGACCCAAAACGATGGTCATATTAGAGGGTGTCATTTACCAATCTGTGAGCAAGTGCTGCGGTGCTATTTGTTCAATTGCTAAAATC